>Ga0115003_10000124_pt1 | contig 61460 bp, 58 predicted proteins | sample ArcticOcean_MG_C_7_FD_88736 | JGI IMG/M metagenome (GOLD analysis project Ga0115003, IMG submission 88736) | Marine microbial communities from western Arctic Ocean - ArcticOcean_MG_CB11_88 | ecosystem: Environmental > Aquatic > Marine > Oceanic | place: Arctic Ocean: Canada Basin | collected...
TCGTAACGTTGATCTTAAAGTGGCCCAACAAATAGTTACGCACTTGCCTCCCTTTGTCTCTTCGGTTGGGCTCTTTGTAAATCCTACTCAGGATCAGGTGTTGCAGACCTTGGAATTAGTCGACCTGACTCTATTGCAGTTTCATGGAGATGAAAAGCCAGATTTCTGTTCGGGGTTTCGCAAGCCTTACATAAAAGCTGTTCGCGTTACTGATGACGTTGATTTGATAGAATATAGTAGTATGTACGCAGGTGCAGGGGCATCAGGATTGTTGCTGGATGCTTATTCTCAAGGAGCAAGAGGGGGTACCGGTGAGACGTTTGACTGGGGCCTAATACCTTCTGAATTAGAGATTCCAATTGTCTTGGCGGGAGGGTTGACGCCAAATAACGTTGCCAAAGCGATCGATTGTGTTCGGCCTTGGGCCGTTGATGTGAGCTCTGGAGTAGAGGGCGTGTTAAAAGGTTTAAAGAAACTGGTACTCGTACGAGACTTTATTAATGAGGTAAAAAATGCAGATGCACGAAGACTTACAAAATTATAATTTTCCTGATGATAAGGGTCATTTTGGTCCCTATGGTGGCGTTTTTGTGCCCGAGACTTTAATACACGCACTCGAGGATTTAAAAGAGAATTATGAAAAGTTGAAGAACACTCCAAGTTTTATGGAGGAATTTCATAATGACCTAAAACATTTTGTGGGACGGCCAAGCCCAGTTTACTATGCCAAGCGTTTATCTGAAATGCTCGGAGGTGCGCAGATCTGGTTCAAGCGTGAAGACCTGAACCATACCGGAGCGCACAAGGTCAATAACACGGTGGGACAGGCGCTGTTGGCCCGTCATATGGGTAAAAAACGAATCATTGCTGAAACGGGAGCGGGGCAGCACGGAGTTGCGTCCGCGACAGTTGCGGCACGGTATGGTATGGATTGTGTCGTATACATGGGTTCGGAAGATATTAAACGTCAAGCCAGTAATGTTTACCGAATGCGTTTGCTTGGTGCGGAGGTTGTTCCAGTAGAGAGCGGTTCGAAGACGCTTAAGGATGCACTCAACGAAGCTATGCGGGACTGGGTAACTAATGTAGAAGACACCTTTTATATTATAGGTACGGTAGCAGGACCACATCCCTATCCAATGATCGTGCGTGATTTTAATTCGGTGGTTGGAGAAGAGTTAAAAACTCAAATGCCAGAAGTGATTGGTCGTCAGCCTGACGCAGTAATTGCTTGCGTCGGGGGAGGGTCTAACGCGCTGGGTGTTTTCTATCCTTACATTAAAGATTTAAGTGTTCGTCTTATTGGTGTAGAGGCTGGTGGATCTGGCATACACACAGGAAAACACGCGGCGCCACTTGCCTCAGGCACGCCTGGTGTTTTGCATGGCAACCGCACGTATCTGATGCAAGATGATAATGGACAGATTATTGAGACGCATTCTATTTCTGCGGGATTAGACTACCCTGGAGTAGGTCCAGAGCATTCTTGGCTGAAGGATATAGGGCGAGCGGAATATGTTTCGGCTAATGATGATGAGGCGTTAGATGCTTTCCATAAACTGACAAGGATTGAAGGCATAATGCCCGCACTGGAAACAGCCCATGCAGTAGCGCATGCGATGAAAATAGCTCCAGAAATGAATTCTGATCAAGTATTACTAGTGAATCTTTCCGGTCGAGGTGATAAGGACATGGCAACGGTTGCAACGGCTTCCAATATTAGTCTGTAGTCGCGGGTGGATTCAGATGTTTAACTAGCTTTTTATTGAGTTCTATATTTCACCTATGTCACGAATTGCGAAAAAATTTAAAGAGTTATCTAAGAGTGGTAGAAAAGCGCTTATTCCCTTTATAACAGCAGGAGATCCTAATTTAGAAACCACTCTGAGTTTGATGTCCGCTTTGGTGCGTAGCGGATCGGATATTATCGAGCTGGGGATTCCTTTCTCAGACCCGATCGCTGATGGCCCAACCATTCAGAGGGCGAGTGAGCGCGCTCTAGCTGGAGGAGCAAGTTTGAGTAAAGTGCTCGACCTAGTTAAAACATTTCGTGAGATAAATCAAGAAACTCCGATTGTTTTAATGGGTTATGCAAACCCAATAGAAGCCCTTGGTATTGACGAATTTGTGGGCCGAGCCGCAGACGTTGGTGTGGATGGTGTCCTAGTGGTTGATTATCCACCAGAAGAGAGCGGACGCTTAAATGCTGCACTTAAAGAGAAGCAGATTGATTCTATTTTCCTCCTGGCCCCAACCACTTTGGAGTCAAGGATTTTGGATGTGGCAGGTTTAGCCACTGGTTATGTTTACTACGTCTCACTCAAAGGGGTTACGGGAGCTGGGCATTTAGACTTAGATGATGTTTCTGTGAGAGTTAAGGAAATAAAGAAACATGTAAAGGTTCCGGTGGGTGTGGGTTTCGGTATCAGAGATGGCGAGATGGCCAGGGCTGTGGCCAAATTATCGGATGCGGTGGTGATTGGTAGCCGGTTGGTGGAAGAGATTGAAGAATCGGATGCTAATAATGTAGTGACTAATGTTGAAAATTTCATCCGCTCTATTCGTGTGGCTATAGATAAAACATGAGGGTTTATCCCCTGGAGATAACGACAAGATGAGTTGGCTTCAAAAAATATTACCGCCGAAAATTAATGTATTTGATGCATCCAAGAGTTCTCGTAAGGCGGTTCCAGAGGGGTTGTGGAGTAAGTGTCCAACCTGCGAGGCTGTTCTCTATCAAGCCGAATTAGAAGAAAGTCTTCGGGTATGTCCAAAATGTTCACATCATGGTCGGTTGAATGCACGACAACGCCTTGACTCGATTTTTGATGAGGGTAAGCGAATCGATATTGGACAGAACACAAAACCTGTAGATTTTCTCAAGTTTGTCGATAGTAAAAAATATAAAGACCGACTCTTGGCGGCCCAAAAATCCACATCTGAGTCGGATGCCCTCCTTGTCCAGCAAGGAACAATAAAAGGTATTTCTGTCGTATGTGCAGCATTTGAATTTTCGTTTTTAGGTGGCTCGATGGGCTCCGTGGTTGGGGAGCGGTTTGCTGCTGGAGTGCGTCGCAGTTGTGCTAAAAAGATTCCCTTTGTTTGTTTCTCAGCAAGTGGCGGCGCTCGTATGCAGGAGGGGTTGACCTCTCTGATGCAAATGGTGAAAACGACAGCAGCCATCTCGCAACTATCTGCTCAAGGGTTGCCTTTCATATCTGTATTAACTGACCCTACAATGGGTGGAGTCTCAGCTAGTTTTGCTATGGTAGGAGATGTTGTGATCGCTGAGCCGGGAGCTCTGATTGGCTTTGCTGGACCACGAGTGATCGAGCAAACTGTAAGGCAGACCTTGCCTGATGGCTTTCAGCGTTCTGAGTTTTTATTGGAACATGGTGCGATAGATATGATAATTGATCGTCGAGAAATGAAGGATCGGCTAGGCAACCTATTGTCGTTGTTCACGCGCATTCGAATGTCATAGTAGTTGTATTCATTTATATTTTTATAAATATTCTATTTCTTAGGCTTTGAGCAAATCGCTTGCAGATTGGTTGTGTCGTATTAACTCGACGCACCACAAAGAGATCGATCTAAGTCTGGATCGACTCCAAACAGTTATCCAGGATATGTCACTTCGTCCTCAATGCCCCGTCATTACCGTTGGTGGTACTAACGGTAAGGGGTCTACGTGCGCGTTGCTGGAGGCGATTTATACGAAGGCTGGCTATCGCGTAGGTGTGTTTGCATCGCCACATCTGATTCGTTTCAATGAGAGAATTAGGCTGGCTAATGTGGAGGTTGATGATGACGCCATCATTTCTTCATTTGAGCGAATAGATCATGCCCGAGGAGATGTCAGTCTTACTTATTTTGAATTTTCATTTCTGGCAGCACTGGATATTTTTCTAGGACAAAGTTCTGATTTAATTATTTTAGAGATTGGTCTTGGGGGCCGTTTAGATGCTGCGAATGTTTTAGATCCTATTTGCGCCATTGTGACGAACGTAGCACTCGATCATATGGAGTATTTGGGGGATACCCGAGAGAAGATCGGTGCCGAGAAAGCTGCAATTTTTCGAGGTGGTGACGGATACTCAATATGCGGAGATGAAGACCCACCTCAATCGCTCATAGATGCTGCTTCCGCGATAGGGGCTGACCTGCAATTAATTGCCAGAGATTTTGGCTTTATAAGAGAGACTTCTAGTTGGAGATTCTGGTCTACAGAGGGAGCTCGGATGAACTTAGCCTTTCCGCACATGCAAGGGGACCATCAGTTAGCGAATGCGAGCGTGGCAATTCAGGCCGCTACTCTTCTTAAAAATATATTACCAATCGATGCTGCGGCAATTCGGGAAGGTCTCTTGACGGCGGCAAGGTTGGGGCGGTTTCAAGTGTTGCCGTCACGCCCATTGGTGGTGTTGGATGTGGCTCATAATGTTGCGTCTGTAACCAGTTTAGTCGGAGAATTGAAGCGGGCACCCTTCGCGGGGAAAACAAGAGTTATTTTTGGAGTGATGGCTGATAAGCAATACGTCGAGATGATGAGCTTGCTGGCCTCTGTAGCTGATCAGTTGTTCGTGTGTGGACTGGAGGGCGACCGGTCTGCTGACCCGGATGTCGTCGTATCGCGGGGGAGTACAAGTCTAGATAAAGATAAAGTAATAGCATGGAGCTCGGTGGATAAGGCGATGGACAAACTACTCGAGGTCAGCGAATCGAATGATAGAATCGTGATATGCGGATCTTTTTTGACTGTATCAGCTGCGTTAAATCACCCATTTGTTGCCAGCTTAGTACATAATAGAATCTAAACGAAGGCACTTAAGACGAATTATGCTGGTAGGAGACGAAGCGGACGAACTGGAACTCAAGAAGCGGGCGAGGCGGAGGCTCGTTGGAGCCGTTGTGTTAGTTCTTCTCGTGGTCACGCTGGTTCCCCTGTTGCTCGATAATGAGCCCAGACAAATTTCTGATGATGTAGAAATAAATATAACTTCTACATCTAGATCACAGGATTCGTCAGAAGATAGAGATGCGGCGTCAATCGTGGAGTCTGATTCTACTGTGACATTGGCAGCTAAAAGTTCCCTTCCTAGCTCTGCACAAAGTTCGATAAACCCTGACTCGACTAAAGTGACTGATGTTAAGGGTGCGGGGTATGTTGTTCGGTTGGGTTTGTTTTCTCAAGAAAGAGGCATTAAAGATTACGTTCAAAAGCTGGAATCTGGTGGCTTCTCGGTAGTTACTGAAAGAATTGAAACGTTGAAAGGGCCGAGGACTCTTGTGTTGGTGGGGGTTTACTCGTCAAAGGATCAAGCAGAGCGCGCACTTGAGCTTTTGAATGCTAGAAAGCTGACCTACGGTGACGCTAAAATTACTCGAACTAAACCGTAGACTCATATCTTGGCATGGAGCTAAACCTCAATTGGTTTGATTATGGATTCGTCGCTATTTTATTTATTTCGACAATTTACGGGTTTTATCGTGGCTTTACGCGTGAATTTTTTTCTCTTTTAACTTGGGTTTTAGCCTTTTGGATATCAAAATTTTCTGTTGTTCCTGTCTCGGGATTATTTGATCAAATAATCATCAGTCCCAAGCTTAGGTTAATTGTTAGTTTTGTCGCGGTTCTAATCTTAACGCTGTTTTTATTTCATTTTCTTACTGTTAAGCTTTCTAGATTAGTGAAGTCGTCAGCGCTCACGGGAATGGATCGCGCGTTAGGGTCTTTATTTGGATTGGCTCGGGGAGTTTTAATTTCAGCGCTAGCGGTTATTATTTTGAGTTCGACGGAGTTTCCCCGCAAGCTTGAATGGCAGGAAGCTCAGCTGCGGTTTCCATTGGAAGTGGTTGCTTCGTTTCTTCAGCTAAAAATGCCTGAGCTTGAGTGGGATATCTCATCAAAGTGATAGACAGGATGTATATAATCGATTTGGAACTTACTCAGGGAGATGTTTGATGTGCGGTTTGCTTGGAGCAGTAGCGAAGTCACCAGTTAATCAACTGCTATACGACGGATTGCAGGTGCTCCAACATCGTGGTCAAGATGCAGCGGGGATTGTGACGGCAGATGGCCCTAATTTCCATATGCATAAGGGTGGAGGGTTGGTTCGCGACGTATTCAGAACTCGAAATATGCGGTTGTTGGTCGGAAATGCTGGTATTGGTCATTGTAGGTACCCTACTGCCGGATCCGCTAACTCTTTTGATGAAGCTCAGCCAATGTACGTGAATTCTCCGTTTGGGATAGTTCTTGGTCACAATGGAAACTTAACCAACTCTCAGCAGTTGAAGGTTGAGCTTTTCCGACAAGACCTTAGGCACGTCAATACGAACTCCGATTCTGAGGTTTTATTGAATGTTTTTGCGCATGAATTACAGAAATCTAGTGTTGGTGTTAACTTAACCACCGAGGCTATTTTTGAAGCTGTCAAAGGGGTTCATCGGCGGGTGAAGGGTGCATATGCGGTTGTTGCTATGATTTCGGGCTATGGATTGCTTGCCTTTCGCGATCCGTTCGGAATTAGACCCCTTGTTTATGGCATGAGACAAAAAGGCTCTGAGCAAGAGTATCTGGTTGCTTCGGAAACGGTAGCGTTAGATACGCTCGGTTTTAAGTATGTCAGAGATGTTGAGCCTGGTGAGGCAGTATTTATCTCAAATGATGGCGTGGTTAGCGAACAACAATGTGCAGCTAATCCAATGCGATACCCTTGTATTTTTGAATATGTCTACCTAGCTAGACCTGATTCGGTTATTGATGGCATTTCCGTACATGAGACCAGGATGCGGATGGGGGAAACTCTTGCGAGTAGGATTAAATCTCAATATTCGGACTTAAAAATAGATGTTGTAATTCCGATACCAGATTCTAGCCGACCATCGGCGATGGAAATTGCTGATGGGATTGGAGTGCCCTACCGCGAGGGGTTTATTAAAAATCGTTATATTGGTCGGACCTTCATTATGCCGGGTCGAGAAGTTAGAGAAAAATCAGTCCGACAAAAGCTCAACGCAATCGGATCCGAATTTAAAGGTAAAAATGTATTGCTTGTCGATGACTCCATCGTGCGGGGGACTACCAGTCGAGAAATTGTGCAAATGGCGAGAGATGCTGGGGCAACTCAGGTGTACTTTGCATCTGCCGCGCCGCCGGTTCGTTTCCCAAACGTTTATGGCATTGATATGCCAAGCTCAAAGGAGTTGATAGCGCATGGTCGGGATGAGGAGGCGATAGCGGCCGAAATCGGAGTTGATCGTATCATCTATCAAACCGTTGAAGATCTTATAGCTGGTTGCGCTTCGTTCAATCCGAAAATCACACAGTTTGAAGCTTCGTGCTTCACTGGGGAGTACGTGACGGGAGACGTATCGGCTGACTACTTAGTTTCTGTAGAGGGTGAACGGAACGATGAGAAACTGTCGTCAGTTTTGCAGGCGACGGCTGATTTAGATTTAGATGTTATTAATGGGTGAGCCGAGTCTTAAATTGGCTACTTCAATCGAAAAATTGGTCTAAGTAGCCCGATTCATTAATCACTAAGGCTTGTCCTCTTGTACGCCAATCTGCGAGCACGAATCTCTCTAGAGTTTGCTCATTAACCAACTGTTTATGATGGGCATGGCGGTGCGTGTGCCCATGAATTATTCTGCGACAATTGTACGTTTCAAATGCTTCGTCTACGGTTTGAATTGAAACATCCATGATTTCAGCGGTCTTGTTTTCTTTTGAGGCATCACTTTTCTCTCGATAACTTTGTGCCCGTTTGTTCCTCTCGCTAATCGGTAGTTTTACAAAATCATCGATCCACTGATTAGATCTAACAATTGAACGTATTGCTTGGTACTCTGTGTCATCAGTACACCATTGATCTCCGTGGCTTAGCAGTGTTTTTTCGCCATGGATCTCTATGAGGTGAGGATCTGAAAGCATCTCCCCACGCGTTAGTCCGGCTAATTGCTCTCCCATCAAAAAATCTCTATTGCCTCGCATGAGGCTGAGCTTGGCTCCTGCATCTGTTAAAGCTCTTAGAGCTGGCACGACAGTCGAAAATAGCGGGTTGTTAATGTCGTCATCCCCGACCCAATACTCGAACAGGTCACCTAGAATAAACAGGTGATTAGAAGGGGCGGCATATCTCTCTAGCAACCGCAAAAATATGTTCGTTTTTGCGGTTGCTGAGGGAGATAAATGTAGGTCCGCAATGAAAATGAAATTTATATTAGGTTTCATTTACTTATGCAGGATGTATCGCATTCCGTTAGACGCGCGCCACATTTTCAATGATGACCGTCTCACTGGGGACATCTTGATGGAATCCATTGGTTCCTGTTGCGACGTCTTTAATTTTATCGACTACTGGTTCTCCTTCTACGACCTTAGCAAATACACAGTATCCGTATCCTTGGGGTGTTTCAGATGAGAAGTTGAGGAAGTCGTTATTAGATACATTAATAAAGAACTGGGAAGTGGCTGAGTGAACATCGTTAGTTCGAGCCATTGCGAGGGTATAAGCTTCGTTCTTTAACCCGTTATTGGCCTCATTTTCGATTGGAGCCTGAGTCTCTTTCTCTTTCATATTTGAGTCCATGCCGCCACCTTGGATCATGAATCCTTTAATAACCCGATGAAAGATTGTGCTGTCGTAGAAGCCAGAATCTACATAATGTAGAAAGTTTTCTACTGTTTTCGGGGCTTTTTCTTCATCTAGCTCAATGACGATATCTCCCATTGAGGTTTTTATTTTTACTTGTGTGGCCATTAATTTCTCTCTGTAATGTTGTGTGAATATGAGTTCTTTAATTCTTAAACTAGTTGAACACTTCTAAACTTGATGCGGTTTAATGAAGTAGCCTGGCTAACGATATCAGAAATGGTGTCTGCGAGTCCATGTGAGCTGCGATCTGTCGGCGTTTATGATGCTAAAAATAGGTGCTCTGCTATACTTCACACCTCTAAATTAAGCGTTGGACAAGCACTTAGTTGAATTTTTTTATGTAGTTTTTTGACGTGACTCGATATCGCGATATGTTGAAATTTTTTAATACCCTTACTCGTAATAAAGAAGTTTTTAAGCCGATTCAAGAAAACTCGGTGCGTATGTACGTCTGTGGAATGACGGTTTACGATTTCTGTCATTTGGGCCATGCGCGGGTAATGGTTGTTTTTGACATGGTTCGAAGTTGGCTTCGGTCATCTGGTTACGATGTTCTTTATGTTCGAAATATTACTGATATCGATGACAAGATTATAAATAGAGCAAATGAAAATCAAGAGACGTTCTTAGATTTGACTGAGCGTTATATTCAAGCCATGAATGATGACGCCGCGGCGCTTGGTGTTTCCACTCCAGACTTTGAGCCGAAGGCTTCCGATAATATCCCACAGATGATTGCGCTGATTGAGCAGTTGATTGCAAAGGGTTTGGCATATGCAGGTCCTGCTGGAGATGTCTATTACTCAGTTAATAAATTCAAGGGTTACGGCAAATTGTCCGGAAAGTCACTGGAGGATCTTCGAGCTGGTGAGCGAGTGGATGTTAACCCCGACAAAATATATCCCATGGATTTCGTACTTTGGAAGGCCACCAAGCCAGGCGAACCATCCTGGCCATCTCCCTGGGGCGAAGGAAGGCCAGGTTGGCACATTGAATGCTCAGCAATGAGTGAGCGATATTTGGGTGCGCACTTTGATATTCATGGTGGAGGACAGGACCTTCAATTTCCTCATCATGAGAATGAAATTGCTCAGTCCGAGGGTGTGCATGATCATCAGTTTGTAAATTATTGGATGCATAATGGGTTTGTTCGTGTCGACGATCAAAAGATGTCTAAGTCACTGGGCAATTTTTTTACCGTTCGGGAGATACTGAGTAGGTATGACGCAGAGGTGATTCGATTCTTCATTCTTAGAGCGCATTACCGAAGCCCGTTAAATTATTCTGATCATCATTTGGATGATGCCAAGTTGGGATTGAATCGCTTGTATACTTCGCTAAAGGGTATCACCTTCGATGCTGTTTCTGATGAGGTTGACTGGGGTGATGCTCGAGCTAAGAGTTTCCGCGCCGCATTAGATGATGATCTCAATACGCCTGAGGCAATGTCGGTGTTATTTGATTTGGCGAGTGACTTGAATCGGGATCGGTGTGTCGCCACTGCAAAACTATTGAAGGGTTTAGCCGGAGTTTTAGGTCTTCTGGGGCGAGACCCATCTGAGTTCCTTCAAGCCGGAGGGGATTCTGAATGGTCAGCTGCTGAGATTGACGGCATGATTAAGGAAAGGGACGAGGCTCGGGCAAATAAAAACTTTGATGAAGCGGACGAGTTAAGAGACCGGCTATTAAAGGCCGGGGTTATCTTAGAAGATTCATCGGGAAAAACGACTTGGCGGAGATCTTAACCCTCAAAAAAACTTTTCACTTTATCCATCCACGATTTCGCCTTTGGGCTGTGTAAATGAGTGTTAGATTGATTGATTTCTTCAAGATCAGTGAGTAATTCCTTCTGCTTATCAGTTAAATTAACCGGAGTTTCAACAAGGACGTGACACATCAGGTCGCCGTATCCGCTACTGCGTACGCCTTTGATCCCTTTTCCGCGCAACCTAAAAGTCTTGCCTGTTTGTGTCTCAGAGGAAATTTTTATTTTGGCGGAGCCATCAAGCGTGGGAACTCGAATCTCTCCGCCTAAAGCCGCAGTGGAAAAACTGATCGGCATCTCGCAGTGAAGATTATTCCCATCTCGCGTAAAGACTTCGTGCGCCAGAGTGTTGACGACTACATAAAGGTCCCCTGAAGGGCCTCCGTTCACGCCGGCCTCCCCCTCCCCAGACAGTCGTATACGGTCGCCTTGGTCTACTCCCGCAGGGATTTTTACTGATAGTGTTTTGTTGTCTCTAACCCTACCTTGTCCACTACAATCACCACACGGGGATCCAATGACTTTTCCAGACCCCTGACAATCAGGACATGTTTGTGCAATGGAGAAGAATCCTTGAGTGACGCGCACCTGTCCTTGCCCTTGACATGTTGGGCAGGTGGTTGGTGAGGTTCCTGGCTTGGCGCCGGTCCCCTTGCAGGGGTTGCATTCTTTGTAGGATGGAATCCTAATTTTTGTTTCAGTACCCCTTGCTGCTTCTTCAAGTGAAATTTCAAGATTGTATTTAAGGTCCGATCCACGATAAACATTTGAGCGTCTGCCACCGCGACCACCGCCGAAGACATCGCCAAAAATATCACCAAATGAATCGGAGAATCCCCCGAATCCGTTCCCGCCCCCCATGCCTGCAGACCCATCAAGGCCAGCGTGCCCGTATTGATCATAGGTGGTTCTTTTTTCGGGATCTGATAAAACCTCATAGGCTTCCTTCACTTCCGTAAACTGCCCTTCAGCTTTTGGATTGTCTGGATTTTTATCGGGATGGTACTTCATGGCAAGCCGTCGATAGATCTTCTTTAAGTCGCTATCGCTTGCATCCCGACTGATTCCTAGCACTTCGTAATAATCTCTTTTTGCCATAATTAATTTTTGCGTTAAGCGGTCTTTAAAACAGCAAAATGGTCGAGAGGGAAACCTTCTCGACCATTGCTTTGCTTCATGATCTGATGTTTACAATTACGATGTTTTTTTATCGTCTTCAACTTCTTCAAATTCTGCGTCGACAACATCTCCATCATTATCTTGGGCCCCATCTTGACCGTCACCAGACGCCGATTCGGCCTGTTCCGCATACATTTTTTCTGCTAAAGATTGAGCTAGAATCGACAACGCTTGCGATTTAGCTTCGATATCGTCTTTATCACCATTTTTTAATGCCTCTTCAGCATCCTTTGCTGCGTCCTCTATCTTCGTCTTTTCCTCTTCTGAAACCTTGTCCACGTTTTCGCTGAGTGTTTTACGAGCACTGTGTATTAGGGAGTCACACTGATTCCTGATATCGACTAATTCCCTGGCTTTTCGGTCATCTTCAGCATGAGCCTCTGCGTCTTTGACCATTTTTTCGACTTCCTCATCGGATAGCCCAGAGTTGGCTTTGATAGTGATTTTGTTTTCTTTTCCCGTTGCTTTATCTTTGGCCGAGACATGTAATATGCCGTTTGCATCTATATCGAAATTGACCTCGATTTGTGGCATCCCCCGCCCGGCTGCTGGAATGTCGGTTAAGTTGAATTGACCCAAAGATTTATTATCTGTAGACATTTCACGTTCTCCTTGGAGGACGTGGATCGTGACCGCCGTTTGATTATCCTCAGCTGTTGAGAATGCTTGATTCGCTTTCGTTGGTATGGTCGTATTCTTTTGGATAAGCTTTGTCATAACGCCACCTAAAGTCTCGATCCCAAGGGACAGTGGTGTTACGTCGAGCAATAAGACATCTTTGACATCACCTCGCAAAACACCACCTTGGATTGCGGCGCCTACCGCAACGGCTTCATCTGGATTGACGTCTTTGCGTGGCTCTTTGTTAAAGAAGTTCTTAACTGTTTCCTGAACTTTTGGCATTCTTGTCATGCCGCCAACAAGGATGATGTCATCGATATCAGAGATTTTAACTCCTGCATCTTTGATTGCGACGCGACAAGGCTCAACTGTTCGACTGATTAAGTCATCCACTAAACTCTCAAGTTTAGCGCGTGTTATTTTGACGTTAAGGTGTTTGGGTCCTGACGCGTCAGCAGTGATGTAAGGTAAGTTCACATCTGTCTGTTGGCTGGAGGATAGTTCGATTTTTGCTTTCTCTGCTGCTTCTTTTAGACGCTGCAACGCTAAGACATCGCCGCGGAGGTTGACTCCTTGATCTTTCTTAAATTCGTCCGCTAGGTAATCAATGATTCGCTGGTCGAAATCTTCACCCCCTAAAAATGTATCTCCATTTGTAGAGAGCACCTCAAATTGATGTTCGCCATCCACCTCAGCAATTTCTATAATTGAAACGTCGAAGGTCCCACCACCCAAGTCGTAAAGAGCAATTTTTCTATCGCCTTGCTTTTTGTCCATGCCAAATGCAAGTGCGGCTGCAGTCGGCTCATTGATGATCCGCTTCACTTCCAATCCTGCGATTTTCCCAGCATCCTTGGTGGCTTGTCGCTGTGAATCGTTGAAGTATGCAGGGACGGTAATAACAGCCTCAGTGACTTCCTCACCTAGGTAATCCTCTGCCGTTTTCTTCATTTTCATCAGTACTTGGGCTGAAATTTCCGGAGGTGCACTTTGCTTTCCTCGTACCTCTACCCAGGCATCGCCATTTTTGGCACCAACTATCGCAAACGGAGAATTCTCCTTTGCTTTCACAACCTCTGCATCTTTGAAACGGCGGCCAATTAATCGCTTGACTGCGAATAAGGTATTTGCAGGGTTTGTAACAGCCTGTCTTTTGGCCGGTGCGCCCACAAGGACATCGCCATCTTCTGTGTAGGCAACGATTGAGGGTGTAGTGCGCCCGCCCTCGGCGTTTTCGAGCACCTTGGCTTCGCCCCCATCCATGACTGCTACGCAGGAGTTTGTAGTTCCTAGATCAATACCAATGATTCTGCCCATATCCGTAATCCTCAGTTCTATAAGTGTTTGTCATTAAATGGGGTCGGTTAGCTGCTTTTCAACCCTTCTGTTATTTGGATTTTGCTACGCTGACCAAAGCTGGCCGGATCAGGCGGTCGTTAAGTAGATATCCTTTTTGAAAAACGCTAAGAATGGTATTCGTAGCTTCATCTGAATCCACAGCGCTCATTGCTTGATGTTTGTGGGGGTCGAGGATTTCTCCGAGTGGAGTGATTTCGCTAATCCCAAACGATTCAAAGACTTTTGTTAATTGTTTTAGGGTCAAGTCGACTCCATCATGGATACTTTCAAACGTCACGTTGTCGGTTTTTAGGGCCGCTTCTAGACTATCCTTTACAACCAGCAGTTCAGTAGAAAAACGCTCTAACGCATATTTATGTGCGGCAGAGACATCTATTTGTGCTCGTTTTCTAACATTGTCTAATTCCGCCTTCGCACGTAACCACGCATCTTTATGTTTTTCAACGTCAGCAAGAGCTTGTTGGAGTTGTTCCGCGATACTTTCTGATGGTTCCGGTTCTTGAGGGGAAGGCGTTTCAGCGATCTCTGAATTTAGTTCCGTATCTGGGATTGGATCTTCGGATTTTTGACCCTTAACTGCGTTTTCATTTTCTTTTTCAGTCATTACACAATCACTCCATGATATCTAAGTCGAATAACTGAGGGCGAATTTTTTAATTTCAAGTGCTGCATTAAGTAAATTCAGGTCTTTATTCTGATAATCTATTGACTTAGCTGGCACGAAACCTATGGAGAAAATATGTGGCGACGATCTTGTTTTAGGATTTTTACATCAATAATGCTTGTTATTTCCTGTGGGCTTGGTAAATCAGCGTTATCGGCGACTTCGGTCCACGTTGGGGCTAGTTCATATAGTATTTCGGGGCAGTCTGCGCTTATTTTGAGTGCTGAAATGGAATCCAAAGGACCAGTAGCTGATGATGGGTTGCGCCATCCAGCGAAAACCAAATGGGATTTGCAATGGCGCTTTCAACAAGAAGAGTCTAATGCGGGCTGTGTAATCGACTCTATAGGGATTTCTCTGGGCATTACGCATACGAAGCCCATTTGGCGAGATAAAAATCAAGCCAGCCAGACGTTACTTGACCGGTGGACTTTATTTGAGAATGCGTTGACACAAATACAGGAGTATCACGTCGACATTGCCCTCCAGGCTGCCACAGAAATTGAGGCAAGGGCACTCAAGGTAACGCCTCAAAAGAGTTGTGAGGAATTAGAGGTGATGATTGGAGCAATAGTGCACAACGTCAAAGAGAAGTACCGCAAATTAAAAGCTGATTATGAAGTCAGTACCAATTATGGTCGGCGAGCGGGATTGACTTTAATGTGACTCATCGAGTGATGCGTGTACAGTCATTAATCCGTTGCTCCTCGTTTTAGGGCTTCCGATCGGCTTATATTTGCTTCGTTTTTAGCGTCTATGAGGGCTTTTCCCTGGGATAGCCAACCTCCAAGATTTTCAATGGCAATTTGGTGCAAGCCTTCGATCCAAATGGGACTGTCATTTAGGCACGGAATGTAGTGAAATTCTCCGCCTCCATGTGTTAGAAACTCTTCTCGGTTTTCCATATTGATTTCTTCAAGCGTCTCTAAGCAGTCCGCAACAAACCCTGGGCAAAAAACGTCAATTCGGCGTAACTTGTGTTTGCCTAAGTTCTTCATGGCTTCTATGGTATATGGCTTCAGCCATTCGGCTCTGCCGAATCTGGATTGAAACGTTGTAACAATATTTTCAGGCTCCAAATCCAATCTTTCAGCGAGAAGTCGACTCGATTTATAACACTCGCAATGATAGGGGTCGCCTTTTGTCAGGCTGAATTTTGGCACGCCGTGGTACGAGAGGACTAATTTTTCTGGTTTTCCGTGAATGGCCCAGTATTCCTGTATCCGTTGTGACAGTGCCTCTATATAGCCACTGTGGTCGTGGAAATTTTTCAATAAGCGAATATTTGGTAAGTTTCGAATATTTTTGAGGCTCTTAAAAACCGCATCGAAAATGCTGCCTGTAGTGCTTGAATTATATTGAGGGTAGAGTGGGATTACTAATATGCTGTCGCAGCCCTCAGCCTTTAGCTTGACCAGCTCACCATCGACGGACGGTTGTCCGTAGCGCATAGCCGATTTGACAATAACTTGGGGGCATGAGTTGTCAGTAAACTTTGACTGCAGGAGCTCAGCTTGTTTTTCGGTGTAGATTCTTAACGGAGACCCTTGGTCGGACCAGATTGAGGCATATTTTTTTGCGGAAGCTTTGGGTCTGGTTCTCAAAATAATGCCATTTAGGATCAGCCACCAAATTGGTCTTGGGATTTCAACAACCCTAGGGTCCCACAAAAATTCACCAAGGTACTCTCTAACCGCTCGTTTGGTGGGCGCCTCAGGGGTTCCTAAATTCACTAATAAGATGCCAATTTTGGCAATTGATCCGTGGCTGTATTCGGGTTCTTTTTGGAGTTTCATTTAGTTAGTTGGGTTACCGGAAAATAAAAAGTTAGGAGTGAGAAAGCGCCCCAGATAAAAGCTTCGCCGTGATGTCTACGATGGGGATAACCCGCTCATAGGCCATGCGGGTTGGCCCGATGACGCCGACGGTGCCGACAATTTTCCCGTCAACTTCATAGGGTGCCGTCACGACACTACATTCGTCTAAGGGAACTAAACCTGATTCTCCGCCAATATAAATTTGAATGCCGCTGGCGCTATCGCTGGTGTCAAGCAGTTGGAGAATCCCGGTTTTTTTATCAAACATGTCAAACAGTGTTCTAAGGCTGTCTATATTGGTTGCAAGATCGCGAACGCTCAATAAATTCTTTTCTCCCGAGACGATATATTCTTCGGCTTTGAACGCGTTTTCTTCGCCCGCTGATATCGCCAGCGTCATCAGTTGAGAAATATTTTCTTTAAGTTTTTTTAATTCAGTTTGAATGCGGGACTTAATCGCATCAAAAGACATGCCTGCATAATTTTGGTTTAGATAGTTAGTCGCCTCTACTAGCTCGGAATCTGAAAATTTACGCGAGGCGTCTAGGACCTTATTCTGTACGTCTCCATCAGGGGTAACCACGATCAGTAATACGCGTTTGTCAGATAATGAAACAAATTCTATGCGTCGAAAAGAAGTGCTATGCCTAGAGGGTGATTTGACCACTCCTGCAAATTGAGTCAGGTTCGATAGTAGCTGAGACGCGGTTGTGATCAGCCGGTCGGCGCTATCTGGTCGAAACTGATCCTCAATCTGGTGCAGTTCAATTGAATCTAAAGGTTGAACGGTAAGTAATGAGTCCACGAAAAAACGATAGCCGCGTGGAGTCGGTATTCTGCCTGCTGAGGCATGTGGGCTGGAGATGAAGCCGGTTTCTTCAAGATCAGCCATGATGTTGCGGATGCTGGCGGGGCTGAGTTCCAGTCCGGACGATTTTGCGAGTTGCCGAGAACCAATGGGCTGGCCACCAGAAATATGCTTTTCTATGAGTGATTTCAGTAAAATTCGCGATCTTTCATTCATCATGAGTTCATTTTACAAAGTTTCTCTCTGAGTTTTATGTTTTTTTATGCTTTAGAATTTGCGATGATACAAACTATCTCTAGTGTATAACGTAAATATGAATAAATTTAGTCGAGTTTGTATAGTCGGTAAATATAAAAGTCCTGAGGTTGCGCGGCCCGTGGCCCAGGTGATTGAATTCCTTCAAGGGGAGGGGGTTAGCTGTTTGGTCGATGATTTGACCGCTCAGCAGCTATCTGGAGTCAAGGTCGACTCGGGAACGATGGATGATGTGGTCAGGCACAGCGATCTCGTTGTGGTTTTAGGTGGGGATGGGACGTTACTGGGTCTCGCGCGAACAGTCGCTACGCATAGCGTACCCCTTTTAGGGATCAATCTGGGTCGTTTGGGATTTTTAGCGGATATATCTCTGAACAAAATGGTGGCCAGTTTGCGTGCAGTTCAACAAGGGGAGTATGTCATTGACGACCGGGTCATGCTGGATGTCAGGATTGATGATGAGCCTGGAACTGGCGTATGGGCCCTTAACGATATTTCAGTGGGTAAGGGGGAGAGCGGCAGCCTTATTCAAATGAAGGTTACTATTGATGGAGAGTTCGCTTACGACCTCCGGTCTGATGGGTTGGTGGTGTCAACTCCGACGGGATCTACGGCTTATGCGCTTTCTGCGGGCGGACCTATTATTGCGCCATCTGTGGACTGTATATTGCTGGTCCCAGTATGTCCGCACTCACTTTCAAACCGACCTATTGTTATCCCGGGTAGTTCAACAGTTGAGATTGAAATAATGGAAGCCGTCGATGCGCGCGTGCATATCGACAGCCACACCCATGTGAATATCCGAGAGGGCGGGCGTCTTATGATTAAAGTTGCAACCTCCAAAGTTCGACTGGTTCATTCTAAGGGGCACGAGTACTTTGGCACTCTTCGCGAGAAGCTGCATTGGGCAGGAACGATGGGATCTTAACGTTGCAGAAAGTTGTTTTATGTTGACCCGATTAACGGTTAAAGATTATGTGCTGATCGATTCGGTTGAGCTTGACTTAGATCGTGGTTTTACTGTCCTTACTGGAGAAACGGGAGCGGGAAAATCGATTGTTTTAGGGGCGATCAGTCTCATTCTGGGCGGTCGATCTGATACAGGCAACATAAGAGCCGGCTCGAACCGAGCTGATATCGTCGCAGAGTTTGATGTGTCGAGTCTGCCCCATGTTGTTACTTTTTTGGAAGAGTCTGACTTAGGTGTTGAGGATTGCGTGCTAAGGCGCGTTATCGATACCTCGGGTCGTTCACGAGCTTGGATTAATGGAGTCCCAGTAACTGTGAAGCAACTCAGAGATCTAGGTGCCTTGCTTGTTGATATCCATGGTCAGCATGAGCACTATTCTTTGGTTGATTCATCGTCGCACTGTCAGGTCTTGGATCGTTTCGGTCATCTTTCAGATTCAGTGGTGCATGTAGAAGAATGTTGGCAATATTGGCGATCTGTAAAAGCGGAGCTATCCCAATGCCTGGCACAAGCTGATGCTTTAGAGCAAAAAGTAGAGGGGTTTCTTGAAACAAAAAACGACTTAGATGCGTTAGATTTTTCGCCGCAAGAGTGGCCTCAAACGGTTGACCAACACCGCAAGTTGAGCAATCTCAATGAGTTAATTAGTGCGGCCAGCGAATCAGTACAGTTGCTCGGAGATGGTGATCAAAACATTCTCTCCATTCTCGCCGACGTTCGGTCGAAGCTTGATGGGGTGGCTGAAGTTGACCCTCAGATTGGTGTGATGTTGAAAGATCTTGAAAGCTTGGAGATTCAGCTGTCTGAGTTTAATCGAGATCTTCGTCGATACGCGGAATCTTTAGATGTGGACCCGAGCATGGTCGACCTTTTAGATAAAAGGATTGCTGATGTACAAAGATGTGCGCGCAAATATGGCGTTTCTCCAGATGAATTATTTCAACTGAGAGCGAGCGTAGAGCTTGAGCTTGAGCAGTTAGCTGTGAATACAGACGCTAAAGAGCTTCATCAAGAGGAAGCTGTTGCGCAAGATCGCTACCTGACAGCAGCTCGGAAATTGAGCTCAGATCGGACAAAGGTATCAGCTGAAATGACGCAAAAGGTTAATGCCGCCCTCATGGATTTGGCTATGTCTGGCGTGCGGTTTGAGGCTCGAGTCATCCCTAAAAGTGAACCTGGTTTGAATGGGCTTGAGCAAGTAGAGTTTTATGTATCGACTAATCCGGGTGCTGAGGCCAAGCCCGTGGGTAAGGTCGCGTCAGGTGGGGAGCTATCTCGAATATCGCTTGCGATACAGTCTGTCATTTACCAAGATTCTGCCGTGCCTACGGTGATATTTGATGAGGTTGATTCAGGAGTCGGAGGCGCAGTTGCTGAAATTGTTGGCAGGATGTTGAAGGCTGTAGGAGAAAGGGCGCAAGTTTTATGCGTAACGCATTTACCTCAAGTGGCTGCTCTTGCTGATTCCCATTGGAGGGTCTCAAAAGTCCAGTCAGAGTCTGTATCCAGCACGCTTTTGCTAAGACTTCAGCCTAAAGAGTGCGTGGATGAGGTTGCGAGAATGTTGGCGGGTGAAGTAATTTCAGAGCAGGCCAGAGCACATGCTCGTGAATTGATTAAGTTAGGAGCAAGGTAAGTTCGTTGTCTGTGGGTCTTTTAGCTTTTATCTTTATGTGGGCAATTTGACTTGGTGCAGTCGGCGTAAATGTGCAGTGAGTGCCCGAGAATTTTAAACCCCCTATCTTTTGCGATATTTGTTTGTCGGAGCTCGATCTCCTCGTCATAGAACTCCTCCACTCGGCCGCATTGGTTACATACCAGATGATCGTGGTGCTCTCCTTGATCGAGTTCGTACACGGCTTTGCCTGATTCAAAGTGGTGTCGGATGAGAATGCCAGCTTGCTCGAATTGTGTGAGTACCCGATAGACCGTAGCTAGCCCAACGTCCATATCATCCTCTAAGAGGTGGCGATAAATGTCCTCTGCCGAGAGGTGTCGCGCAGTTGACGTTTCAAAAACGTTAATTATCTTTAAGCGGGGCAGTGTTGCCTTGAGCCCCATGTTTTTCAGGTCTAATGGTGTTTTCATGGCAGTGTAATTCTTCCGAGTTTAGCCTATCATAACGTTTTCGATGCATATTGACTAACCTTGAGGTTCAAATTTCGCATGACTGGATTCTTTACTCGTAACTTTAAGGGCTTGAGCGCTATCGCTCTCACATTTTTTCTATCCTCATGTTTTCTGTCCCCCTATAAAATGGAAGTTAGGCAGGGGAATCATGTCGACCAGGACATGCTGACGAAGCTTAAGCCGGGTATGTCTAAGGATCAGGTAACTTTTGTTTTGGGGACCCCTCTAGTCATTGATCCCCTCACACCGAACCATTGGAACTATGTGTACTTAACCGGGGCGGCTGGTGACGTCAAACGCGAGAGAACGATAGTTGTTATCTTCGAGCAGGATCTATTGAAGGGATTAGAGGGTGATGTGGTAGTTGAAAAATGGGGGGAGTGAGTGAGGAGATGCATTATGGGCTCCGAATTAGCAGATGTAAGAGTTAGCCAACTGAGAATGTCGTTATGAATAAATTAAAAATTGCTGTATGTGGTGCCTCAGGAAAGATGGGGCGTGCCTTAATTAGCGCTATTCGAGATGATGACGTGCTTGCGCTGAGCGGCGCTTTAGAGCTTCCAGGCAATCCCCATTTGGGTAAGGATGCAGGTGCGCTACTCGGGTTTGAGTCAGGGGTGAACATATCATCAGATATTGCGTTTGTCACTGATGGGGCGGAAGTCTTGATTGATTTTACAAGGCCCGAGGGGACGCTACGACATTTGGAGGCTTGTGTGTCTAGTAATACTGCTATGGTTATTGGCACAACAGGTTTTTCGGATCAGGAAAAGCAAACTATCAAGCATGCGGCTGAGACTATTCCTGTTGTGATGGCGCCCAATATGAGTGTTGGCGTTAACGTTTTGTTGCGGTTATTAAAAATGGCCTCTCAAGCGCTCGGCTCGGATTATGACATCGAGATTGTTGAGGTACACCATAAACATAAAGTTGACGCTCCATCTGGAACCGCGTTGCGAATGGGTGAGGTCATTGCTGAGTCTTTGGGAAGAAATCTGTCGGACTGTGCTGTGTATGGCCGAGAGGGGGATACTGGTGAGCGTGATCAAAAGACGATTGGATTTTCCGTCGTGCGGGCGGGAGATATCGTAGGTGAGCATACGGCTATATTTGCTGGGACGGGGGAGCGAATCGAAATTGCTCACAAAGCCTCGGACAGAAGTAACTTTGCGGTCGGAGCCATCAGGGCGGCAAAGTTTTTGTCAGGTAAGAGTAAAGGTCTGTTTGATATGGAAGATGTTCTTGGCGACTAGTCGTTCTTAGGATTGCATCCTAAAGTTTACTCATTTAGTGCAGTTAGTGCGTTGTTGTGATTGATCGATTGTTCCATCCGACTGTATAATGTTGGCTAGGCGGGAGGAACGCAAAGCGATTCCTCCCGCTTTTTGTAGGTGCCGTAAAGGCGCCGCGTCCCCCCCAATTAAATTTGTCCATGGAGGTCGATTGTCGTATCAAAAATGTGATCCAGCGATCTTGGTGCTTGAGGACGGGACTGTATTTCAAGGTTTTTCAATAGGGTCGGCGCAGTCCGCCGTTGGTGAGGTGGTTTTTAATACCTCAATGACGGGATACCAGGAAATTCTCACCGATCCTTCGTATAAAAATCAAATTGTCACATTGACGTACCCGCATATTGGAAGTGTTGGGTGTAACGAAGAGGATTTCGAATCAGTTGCCGCGCGAGCTGCAGGGCTTGTGATTCGTGACTTACCATTAGTGGCGAGTAATTTCCGTTCGACAAGCTGTTTGAGTGATTGGTTGAAAGATCAAAAGGTGCCAGCTATTGCCGGTATTGATACGAGAAAGCTAACGAGGTTGCTTCGTGAGAAGGGTGCGCTATCGGGGGCAATAGGCGTGGGTGAACGTGGGCAGGCTGAGCTGTTGGAGCGTGTTCGTGCTTTTCCAGGTTTAGCCGGCAGTGATTTGGCAAGCCAGGTGTCTTGTGATCACGTGTACGAGTGGGGCGAGCCAGAGTGGCTCCTTGGCCCTGAGTTGCGGCAGAACACGGATCCGGTCCGACATGTTGTTGCGTATGACTTTGGTGTGAAGCGCAACATCCTTAGGATGTTGGTCTCTCGTGGTTGCCGGGTCACCGTAGTCCCCGCGACCACTTCAGCTCAAGACGTACTCCGCATGAAGCCTGATGGGGTGTTCTTGTCAAACGGCCCTGGAGACCCTGAGCCCTGCACCTATGCCGTTGAATCGATCCAACAATTATTGGGTCAAGGGGTTCCTATTTTTGGTATTTGTTTGGGGCATCAACTGCTCGCTCTCGCTAGTGGAGCCAAAACACGAAAAATGAAATTTGGACATCATGGCGCTAATCATCCCGTAAAGGATTTGGACACAGGACAGGTATTAATTACGAGTCAAAATCATGGTTTTGAAGTTGACCAAAATTCTTTGCCCAGCTCAGTCCGAACTACGCATATTTCCCTGTTCGATGGGAGTTTGCAGGGGATTGAGCGGTCAGATTTGCCCGCTTTTTCTTTTCAGGGGCACCCTGAAGCAAGTCCGGGACCTCATGATGTGGGTTATTTGTTTGACCGTTTTGTGGACAATATCGATAGAGAAAAAACAATCAGAAACAAGCTGTAGGTAACGCTGGGAAAACTTCATGCCGAAAAGAGAAGATATTCAATCAATACTGATCATAGGCGCGGGTCCGATTGTCATCGGACAAGCTTGTGAGTTTGACTATTCTGGTGCTCAAGCGTGTAAAGCTCTTCGTGAGGAGGGTTATCGAGTCATTCTGGTGAACTCCAATCCCGCGACTATTATGACTGATCCGGAATTGGCGGACGTGACTTATATCGAGCCCATTACTTGGCAAATAGTAGAAAAGATTATTGCGGCTGAGAAGCCCGATGCGTTGCTGCCTACGATGGGCGGACAGACGGCTCTGAATTGCGCACTGGATTTGGCTAAGCACGGAGTTTTAGAGAAATATTCGGTAGAAATGATTGGGGCAAGCAAAGAGGCTATTGACAAGGCTGAGGATCGCGAAAAATTTAAAGCCGCAATGACGAAAATTGGACTCGATACCCCGAAATCGGTGATAGCGCACAGCCTCGAAGAGGCGATTCAGGTTCAGGCTTTGATTGGCTATCCCGCCATCCTGCGACCTTCGTTTACGATGGGTGGGGCTGGTGGAGGCATCGCGTACAACAAAGAAGAGTTCGTTGAAATTATCGTAAGAGGCCTGGATGCCTCTCCGACCAAAGAGGTTTTAACTGAAGAGTCGGTTATTGGGTGGAAGGAGTTTGAGATGGAGGTTGTCCGAGATCGGGCGGATAACTGCATCATCATCTGTTCCATCGAAAATTTGGATGCTATGGGGGTTCATACGGGTGATTCGATTACCGTAGCGCCAGCCCAGACGCTGACTGACAAAGAGTACCAAATCATGCGTAATGCCTCGATAGCGGTTTTGCGTGAAATTGGCGTTGATACCGGCGGCTCAAACGTGCAATTTGCGATTAACCCAGATAACGGCCGTATGATTGTTATCGAGATGAACCCTCGGGTATCCCGTTCTTCAGCACTTGCTTCAAAAGCGACCGGCTTTCCCATCGCGAAGGTGGCAGCAAAGCTCGCAGTAGGGTTTACGCTTGACGAGCTTAAGAATGACATAACAGGTGGGCAAACCCCTGCCTCGTTTGAGCCTACCATCGATTATGTGGTAACCAAGATCCCACGTTTTGCATTTGAGAAATTCCCGCGAGCGAATTCGCGACTCACCACGCAGATGAAATCTGTGGGGGAAGTTATGGCTATTGGACGAACGTTTCAGGAGTCTTTCCAGAAGGCGCTCCGTGGCTTGGAAACCGGAATAGATGGTTTAGATGAGCGCGCCACAGACCTCGAAACGGTACGCGCCGAAATTGCGGACCCAGGACCCGAGCGCATATTGTATGTGGCTGACGCATTTCGTCTTGGTTTGAGCGCGGAAGACATTCATCACTCGAGCAATATTGACCCTTGGTTCCTTGCGTTTATCGAAGATTTAGTTCTTGAAGAGCGAGAGATCTCAAGTGCTTCGCTGCAGAGTTTTGACCAACATTTTTTAAGGCGAATTAAGCAAAAGGGTTTTTCTGATCGACGAATAGGGAAATTGCTGGGTGTCGATGAATGTGAGGTGCGCGATTTGCGGCACTCATTCTCCATTCGTCCTGTCTTCAAGAGGGTTGATACCTGTGCCGCAGAATTTGATACGAATACAGCGTATATGTATTCAACCTATGAAGAAGAATGTGAATCACGACCATCTAGTCGCGAAAAGATCATGGTGTTAGGCGGAGGGCCTAATCGAATTGGTCAGGGTATTGAATTTGATTATTGCTGTGTTCATGCTTCTTTAGCGCTTCGTGAGGATGGTTTTGAAACTATTATGGTGAATTGTAATCCTGAGACTGTCTCTACTGATTACGACATTTCCGACCGACTTTATTTTGAACCGCTGACACTCGAAGATGTGTTGGAGATTGTCGAAGTGGAAAAACCTAAAGGGGTCATTGTGCAATACGGGGGTCAGACGCCTCTTAAATTAGCCGCTGGATTGTATGCGGCTGGTGTTCCTATCATTGGTACCAGCCCAGAGATGATTGATTGTGCTGAGGATCGAGAAAAGTTTCAGAAGTTACTGACTGACATTAACTTGAAGCAGCCTCCAAACCGAACAGCCAGAAATCCCGAAGAAGCAATAAGCTTAGCCGAGGAGATTGGTTACCCACTCGTTGTGCGTCCATCTTATGTTTTAGGTGGGAGGGCGATGGAAATCGTTCATCATCAATCAGACCTTGAGCGCTATATGAGGGAGGCTGTAAAGGTCAGTAACGACAGCCCTGTGCTGCTAGATCGCTTTTTGAATGATGCTATAGAGGTTGATGTTGACGCGATCTGTGATGGCTCAGATGTCGTGATTGGCGGGATTATGGAGCATATTGAGCAAGCCGGCGTCCATAGCGGGGATTCTGCCTGCTCGCTGCCGCCGTTTAGTTTGTCCCCAGTGCTCCAGGATGAATTAAGACGTCAAACTGTTGAGCTCGCTAGAGGGCTTAAAGTGGTCGGGTTGATGAATATACAGTTTGCGATTCAGGGTGAAGAGGTTTATGTGTTGGAAGTCAACCCGCGGGCATCACGCACAGTTCCTTTTGTCTCTAAGGCTACTGGTCGGCCATTAGCTAAGGTGGCGGCGAGTTGTATGGCAGGAAAAACACTCGTTGAAATGGATGTCACGTCAGAGATAGTTCCTCCTTATTATTCGGTAAAAGAAGCGGTTTTCCCGTTCATTAAGTTTCCCGGTGTCGATACCATTTTGGGCCCAGAGATGCGATCAACCGGGGAGGTGATGGGTGTTGGTCAATCCTTCTCAGAAGCCTTCGTAAAGTCGCAGCTGGCTGCGGGGGTGTTGTTGCCGAGTTCGGGGAAAGTGTTTATGAGTGTTCGAAATCAAGACAAAGATAAGATTGTTGATCTCGCCCGAGAGCTATCGGCAAGCGGGTTTGAGTTAATTGCCACACATGGTACTGCACGTTCTCTTTTTGAACATGGTTTGCAAGCACGGCGGGTAAATAAAGTAGCTGAGGGGCGGCCTCACGTTGTTGATATGATTAAAAATGGAGAGATTGCAATGATTATTAATACGGTAGATGATAGTCAAGCTTCCATTAGGGATTCATATTCGATCAGGAGAACCGCTCTACAAGGGCGAGTCACCTACTTCACCACAATTGCCGGAGCAAGAGCTGCGAGCCATGGGATCAGTCAAATGACTGATCTGCATGTGTGCTCTTTGCAAAGCGCTCACAGTATGCTTAGCTGATCCGTTAACAATCACTCATTTAAACTTTTAAGGATTTTTGGTATGTCAAAAGTTCCTCTCACGATGGTAGGGGCAGAGAAGCTCCGTGAAGAGTTGCATAAACTAAAAACTGAGGAGCGGCCGTCTGTAATCAGCGCTATTTCAGAGGCCCGGGCTCACGGCGACTTATCCGAAAATGCAGAATATGATGCGGCTAAGGAGCGTCAAGGTTTTGTCGAAGGGCGGATCATTGAACTTGAGGGGAAGCTGTCCAACGCTCAAATCATTGACCCCGAAAAACTTGATGCTGAAGGGCGTTGCGTTTTTGGTGCGACCGCGCACCTCTGTGACCTAGAAGCCAATCGAGAGGTTACCTATCAAATTGTAGGCGAGGACGAGGCTGATATTAAGGGCGGAAAAATTTCTGTTAATTCGCCCATAGCGCGTGCCCTTATCGGCAAGGAAGCGGGTGATGTGGCGGAAGTCGATGCGCCTGGCGGGGTTAGAGAGTACGAAATCCTGACTGTGCAATATATTTGAGTGCCATCAGTCAGAACTGAAAGTTTGATTAATATTTCGTGTTCGTCCTCTGTCAGTATTCTTTTCGTTTTTGCGGTAGACAATGACTACCTTGCCGATATGATTAATGGGTGTTGCACCGAGTGATGAAGTAATCTCAGACATGATTTTTAAGCGTTCTTCTCGATCATCCGAATGAATGCGTACTTTAATTAATTCGTGGGCATCGAGGGCGATGTCGAGCTCTTTCAATACCGGTTTGCTCAGCCCTTTGTCGCCGATTGTTACCACGGGGTTGAGGTGATGTGCTTTCGCTTTAAGTTCGCGCTTAACTTTGTCTGATAGTGGATTCACTTTTTTCCCTGAGCAAGTATGTTTTGTAGGCACGTATTGTAATCACAATGGAGTAAACAAGTTGCGACGTTATGTCAAAACGTAAAAAAACTTGGATGCAAGAGCACGTATCAGACCCATTTGTTAAAAAAGCAAATTCAGAGGGTTGGCGATCGCGCGCCTCGTTCAAATTACTGGAGATCCTTGATCAAGATAACCTAGCTATGCCGGGTATGGTGGTTGTTGATTTAGGGGCTGCTCCCGGAGGTTGGAGTCAGGTGGTGTCGCAGCGCGTGAAGGGCAATGGGTTAGTGATTGCGGTAGATTTGCTGGAAATGTCAGCATTGCCTCAAGTAAATTTTATCCAGGGAGATTTTGCGGAGCAGCATACGTTAGATGCAGTGGAGACCGTATTGTCAAATCGTGAGGTGGGTCTTGTAATTTCTGATATGGCCCCCAATATCAGTGGTGTGAAGTCTTTAGATCAGGCACGCTGGTTAAATTTGGCTGAATTGGCATTTGATTTTGCGCAGCAGTATTTAAAGCAAGGTGGGAGCGTGGTCATCAAATGCTTTGAGGGTGAAGGGGCTAAGCAATTTCGCGAAAGCGTAAAATCCAGTTTCCAAAAGGTTCACATTAGAAAGCCGAAAGCCTCTAGGGATCGGTCCAGTGAATTTTTTATCGTTGGGTTGAACAAAATTGATTGATTGAGGCCTTACATAAGTAAATTCAGTCTAGAATAGTAGGTTAATTGAAGTTCGGAAGTGCTCCGAGCGTTTGGCATGGTGGGAGTGAAATTTGAATAATACGATGAAAAACATAGCGGTATGGCTGGTGATCGCACTCGTTTTAATGACGGTTTTTAATCAATTTGGTGCGCGTCAACAGGAAAAATCTTCTGTGCCTTACTCTAAGTTCATTCAGGACGTTAATTCCGGCGGTGTCACTGGGGTTACCATTGACGGTCGAAATCTCAAGGTTCAAAAGACGGATGGGCAGCGCTACAGTGTCTATTCACCTTCTGACCCATGGTTGGTTTCTGATTTGCTTAAAGCTGGGGTTGTGGTTGAAGCGAAGCCGGAGGACGAGCCTTCGCTGCTGATGAGTATTTTCGTTTCCTGGTTCCCTATGCTGCTGCTCATAGGGGTTTGGGTTTTCTTCATGCGTCAAATGCAAGGAGGGGGGAAAGGCGGTGCGTTCTCCTTTGGGAAAAGTAAAGCTAAATTGTTGGACGACAACAATAATGGCGTCACGTTCGCCGATGTGGCGGGTTGCGATGAAGCTAAAGAAGAGGTTTCAGAATTGGTCGATTTTCTTCGAGACCCTGGAAAATTTCAAAAGTTAGGCGGTCGAATTCCTCGGGGCGTGCTCATGGTGGGCTCACCTGGCACCGGTAAAACCTTGCTTGCAAAAGCAATTGCTGGGGAGGCGAAGGTCCCGTTCTTTTCAATATCTGGTTCTGACTTCGTGGAGATGTTCGTCGGTGTTGGTGCCGCTCGAGTGCGAGACATGTTTGAGAACGGCAAGAAAAACTCGCCGTGCATTGTGTTTATCGATGAGATCGATGCTGTCGGTCGCCAGCGTGGCGCCGGCCTTGGTGGCGGCAACGATGAGCGGGAACAAACACTTAATCAATTGTTGGTGGAGATGGATGGTTTCGAAACTGGAGCGGGCGTGATTGTTATTGCCGCGACCAACCGACCCGATGTGCTTGATCCTGCACTGTTGCGCCCTGGCCGCTTTGATCGCCAAGTTGTTGTGCCGCTCCCTGATATTAGAGGCAGGGAACAAATATTGATGGTTCATATGCGTAAAGTACCTATCGCGCCAGATGTTAAGGCGGATATTCTCGCTCGCGGCACGCCAGGGTTTTCCGGTGCCGATTTGGCTAACTTGGTAAATGAGGCGGCCTTATTTGCGGCCAGATCGAGTAAGCGCTTAGTGGACATGACGGATTTTGAGAGCGCTAAAGACAAAATCATGATGGGTGCGGAGCGTCGTTCAATGGTGATGCCCGAACATGAGCGCAAGAATACAGCCTACCATGAGTCCGGTCACGCTGTTGTAGCGAGACTCTTACCCAGAACCGATCCAGTACATAAGGTGACTATTATCCCCAGAGGTCAAGCGCTCGGCTTGACCATGCAGCTTCCACAGGAAGATCGCTACAGCATGGATAAGGAGCAGATTCTTCAAAATATATCCGTATTGTTTGGTGGACGCATTGCAGAAGAAGTTTTCATGAAACAGATGACGACTGGCGCATCAAATGATTTTGAGCGTGCAACTGATATGGCCCGTAGGATGGTTACTCAATGGGGTATGAGTGATGCGCTTGGACCGATGGTTTACGGTGAGAATGAGGGCGAAGTATTCCTCGGTAGATCAGTCACGACGACGAAGAATGTATCTGAAGCGACGATGCAACGCGTAGATGCTGAAATTAAGAAAATCATTGATGAACGATATGGATTGGCTCGCAGTTTAATAGAGGAAAATCGGGAAAAAGTCGAGCTGATGGCTCAGACATTACTCGAATGGGAAACAATCGATGCTGACCAGGTCAACGACATCATGGATGGGCGTCAGCCAAGGCCGCCTAAACCTACCCAAAGGCCAGAGGAGCCAAAGAGCCCACCTGATGCGCCGAACCCAGAGCCGACGACACGACCTGCAGAGGAAATTTAGGTCGTATTTATTCAGTCGATGGATCTTAATTTTGTTTGGGGCACCTCTCACTTTAAGTTAGCCCGACCGATGGTCATGGGGGTGGTGAATGTCACCCCGGATTCTTTTTCGGATGGCGGAGACTATCTTGATCCTGAGATGGCGGTTGAACGGGCGAAAATCCTGTTTGAATCTGGGGCTGATATCATTGATGTTGGCGGGGAGTCCACCCGTCCGGGTGCGCAGTCTGCGAGTTTAGATCTAGAGCGGAGTCGAGTGATTCCAGTGATCCAGGCGTTATCGCGCTTAGGTGTCCCGGTCTCTATTGACACACAAAAGCCGCGTTTGATGGAGGAGGCGATTGAGTGTGGCGCGTGCCTCATCAACGATATCTCTGGCGCTCAGGATCCAGAGGTTGCATCTATTGCGGCGCGCACTAATGTTGGAGTTTGCGTGATGCACATGCAAGGCTCGCCTAGAGTCATGCAGCAGAATCCGAGTTATCAGGATGTTGTTCAAGAAGTATTTTCATTTTTGCAGGAGAGGGTTGTATCTTTGATTCGGTCGGGGGTGAAGCCTTCTAACATTGTGGTTGACCCTGGTTTTGGTTTTGGCAAAACGCTTGAGCATAACTTGTTGTTACTCAGAAATTTAAATAAGTTTTGTGAGCTAGGGCACCCGGTCTTGGTTGGTCTTTCGCGCAAGGCAATGTTGGGAGTCATTACGAATAAAGAGGATGCTTCAGATCGGCTGGGTTCGAGTATCGCTTCGGCTATATTTGCGGTGAGCCAAGGTGCGGATATCGTGCGAGTGCATGATGTGAATGAAACAAGAGATGCGCTTTTGGCTTGGCAGTTTTTCTCTGAGGAAACACTTAGAGGGCAGGTAAGTGACAGCACTTAAAAAGTACTTTGGTACTGATGGGATCAGAGGGGCGGTTGGAAATGATCCGATAACCCCTGACTTTATGTTGCGTTTGGGGTATGCCGCAGGAAAGGTTTTCTCGAAAACGCACGCCTCGGAGGCTGCAGGTCGTACAAAGGTACTGATCGGGAAAGACACTCGATTATCCGGATATATGCTTGAGTCAGCACTTCAGTCTGGTTTGGCAGCCGCCGGGGTGGATGTCTTGCTGACAGGGCCGCTTCCGACCCCAGGGGTAGCGTATTTGACGCGTGTGCTGCGACTGAGTGCGGGAATCGTGATAACAGCTTCTCATAATCCATACCAGGATAACGGGGTCAAGTTTTTTTCTGCTCAGGGCAGTAAATTATCGGATGCCGTTGAATTTCAGATTGAACAATATCTCGCCCAAGGGCTTGATGCGGTAATTTCAGATGATATTGGTAAAGCAAAACGAGTCGTTGATTCGGTAGGGCGATACGCGGAATTTTGTAAGAGTTCATTTCCTCAGGCGCTTGATTTATCTGGAATGAGTGTGGTTTTAGACTGCGCGCACGGGGCGACGTATCAGGTTGCCCCTGCCGTATTTAGAGAGCTTGGTGCGACAGTTACTGTCATGAGTGATGAGCCCGATGGGGTTAATATCAATCTTAATTGCGGGGCATTGCACCCGGAAGCTGTTCGTGAGCGTGTGCTCCATGAAAATGCGGACATTGGCATCAGTTTTGATGGCGACGGCGATAGACTTATGATGGTTGATGCTGAAGGGGTAATTTACGATGGTGATCAGCTTTTATATGTGATTGCGAGTCATCGAAAGTTAGACGGGCAGGATGGCATTATCGGCACTTTAATGACTAATTTAGCGATCGAAAATGGATTTAAGCGCTTGAATATTCCATTTATGCGCTCAGCTGTTGGTGACCGATACGTGTATGAAAAACTGATCGAGAACAATTGGGTGCTTGGCGGGGAGGGGTCTGGACACATTATCTGCCTTGATAAACACACTACCGGCGATGGTATCGTTTCTGCTCTCCAAGTGCTCGGAGCCTTGAGGCAGTCAAACCAGACTTTAGCGCAATGCTTGTCAGCGGTGCGGCTCTATCCTCAGTTGCTTCACAATATTCGACTAGTGCGCAAGTTGAATGATGGTGAGCTTGCCCAAATTCAAGAGGTGGGAGGCGTTATCTCGGAGCAGCTGGGACCGAAGTACCGGGTGCTCATTCGAGAATCAGGTACTGAGCCGTTGCTTCGGATCATGGTCGAGGGCGAGAGCAATACGGTCGTTAAAAAGGCTATCAAAGGCTTGGCTGATTCGATTCAGGCGCTTCTTCCTCAAAAAACTCATTAGCATTATCGGTGTTGCGGGTTTTCCCCACGGAAACATCCGCATGAGTAAGGAATCTTTAATTTTTTGCATTGCCCGTAATGACACGAGGGGGATACGTACATTTTAAATTAGTTAAAACCGAGCAGCGGCTTAGAGACGTTGTAATTTAACTGTAACACTCCATAGGTATAAAGGCTGTGAGTAAAAAGTAATTTGACGTTACCTGATAACCGTACTCATGATTTAACCTTCAAAGGAGTTTTTAATGTCTTTTCGTTTTTTAGCTTTGGTCTTGGCCACAGTTGTGATGAGCGCGCCGGCTGTTGCGCGTGATTATATATCGATCGCTGGTTCGTCAACGGTCTTTCCTTTTTCAACGATGATCGCAGAAAAATTAGGTCAAAATCCTGCCGTTAAGACACCTGTTGTTGAGTCTGGCGGATCTTCTGTCGGTAAAAAGGGTGTGTGTGATGGGATTGGTACCCAATTCATCGATATTGGTAATGCTTCTTCGCGCATGAAAACCAAAGAACTTAAATATTGTGATGAACATGGTGTGGCGCTCACTGAGATAAAAGTGGGTTATGACGGTATCGTTTTGGCAAACTCAAAAGATGCGCCATTATTACAAATTTCTCGATCTGACTTGGGTAAGGCATTGACGGCTGAAGTGCCCGATGAGGCGGGTCAAAACTGGATCCCCAACCCTTATAAAAAATGGTCTGAGTTGAACCCAGCCTACCCTGATGTTGCCATTAGAGTCTATGGACCACCAACAACGTCAGGCACGAGAGCGTCATTTGCTGAGATCATTAATGAAAAGTCTTATTGTGGGAAGGACGAGGTCGCTAAGGCTCTATCCTTGGCTCGAGATGATAAGAAGGGAAAAAAATGCCGCGCCATGCGTACTGACGGAGCTTACATAGAGGCGGGTGAACAGGACAACCTGATTGTTCAAAAGCTAGCTGAGGATCCAACTGCGTTCGGTATCTTTGGATTCTCCTATCTGGATCAAAACTCTGATAGCATCCAGGGTTCTGAGTTAGATGGTGTGGCGCCCACATTTGAGGCGATTGGCGGGGGTGAGTATAAGGCTTCGCGTGCGCTATACTTTTATGTGAAACATGCGCACATTGGCGTAGTGCCTGGTATAAACGAGTTCATGACTGAGTGGACAAAACACTGGGGTGATGACGGGATTCTTGCAGATGCTGGTATGATTCCAATGAGTAAAGCTGAACGCAAAGAAATGATGGATCGTATGAATGATCTGCCAGTTCTGAAGAAGGGTGACCTTAAGTAGTAGAAGTCAAATAGGTTCGCTAAGGAGCTAGCTTTTGACTTAAGGCTAGCTCCTTTTGCATTTGAAAAGGGATGTATACGGTGTCATTAACAAGTCTATTGCTCGCGGTGCTCGTTATTGGCGGAGTTTATTTCTACCTGGGCCAACGCTGGGGTGCGAGACAGTGGCTCGCCTCAGTTAAGTTACATTCGCTGCCCCGTTACTATGGATTTTGGGCGGGGATGGTGGCCGCGGTACCGGCACTTCTACTTCTCGTTAGTTTATCTCTCGCTGACGATTTTCTATTTAAATCGATGTTAAAAGACTTCTATCCTGACGACGTGATTAACGGGGATGGGGTGGCGAGAGCTATAGCCTTTACTCAGGTTATGAATTTTGTCGAGGGCATCTACTTTGGTGTGCCAGAGTCATGGGTGCGGGAGGCTGGTGATGCGTGGGTCGGATGGCAACGCGTTGCAGATCGGGTTATAGCTGTTATCACGATTGGATGTGCCCTCGCGGCAGGTTTTTTTGCATTTCGTCAAATTAACCCGTCATTCCGAGCTCGAAATGGTGTGGAGCGCATCATTTTATGGGCGCTCATAGCGAGCTCGACAATCGCAATACTAACTACCCTTGGGATCGTGTTGTCCGTGTTATTTGAGTCGATACGGTTCTTTAAACTAATTCCAATCCAGGACTTTATTTTTGGACTTGAATGGAATCCTCAGTTTGAAGGAGCTGAGCGGGCTGGATCGGGTGGCGGTACCGCTACTTATGGAATGCTGCCAATGTTTGTTGGTACATTTTTGATATCATTTGTCGCGTTAACGGTGGCAGTTCCGGTGGGCTTATTTAGCGCTATTTATCTTGCTGAGTACGCGAGTCATAGAACTCGCTCAGTCGTTAAGCCATTACTCGAGATCTTGGCGGGTGTTCCGACAGTCGTATACGGTTTCTTTGCGGCATTGACCGTTGCTCCTTTTATAAGGGCGGTTGGAGCCTCATTTGGGGTGGAGGTCGCATCTGAGTCCGCCCTTGCCGCTGGCTTGGTTATGGGCGTTATGATTATTCCATTTATTTCCTCGCTTTCCGATGATGTTATCAACGCTGTACCGCAATCACTTCGTGATGCAGCCTATGGATTAGGCTCAACAAAAAGTGAGGCGATTCGTCAGGTGGTATTGCCATCTGCACTACCTGGGATTGTCGCGGCAATCATTCTTGCTGTATCTCGGGCTATTGGCGAAACCATGATTGTGGTGATGGCGGCGGGTTTGGCGGCCAACTTGTCATTTAACCCCTTAGATGCGGTTACAACTGTGACATCACAAATTGTTACTATTTTGGTGGGTGATCAGGAGTTTGAGTCCGCAAAAACGCTGTCTGCTTTTGCTTTGGCTTTAGTGTTAATTATTATTACTTTGGGGCTCAATTTCTTCGCGTTGCAAGTTGTGAAGCGATATCGAGAACAATATGATTGATTCAAATACGAGTGGTGCTTTGACGCCTCAAGAGACGGCTATTCGGGTGGCAGCAACACTCAAGAGGAGGGGGCGTAGCGAGCGACGTTTTCGATATTTTGGCGTCGGAGCAATCACGCTAGCACTCTGTTTTCTGGTGTTTTTATTCGCGGGAATATTGTCAAAAGGTATTCCTGGTATGTTCCAGCACTACGTGACCCTAGAGGTCATGCTGGATAAAGAGAGAATGGACCCAAAGGGCGACATGAGCGCAGGGTCTCTCTACTCCGGCGATGCTGTTAGTTTGGTGGGCGAGGCTTTATTACGCACTTTGGGTGATCCGGAAGGCCGAAAAGATAAGCGTGCAGCCCGATCGATATTATCTTCAGGCTCAGCATTGCGGTTGACTGAGTTCGCACTGAAGCATCCAGAGCTTATCGGCCAACGCGTTCCAGTGAAACTTGCCGTTGATGATGATATTGATTCATTCATGCGCGGGTTCATCTCGAGGGATACGCCGGAATCTGATAGGCGGCTAAGTGACCGGACGATTGAGTTTGTCGACGTATTGAATCAGGCGTCTTTAATTTCCTATGAGTTCAGTGATTATCTGTTTCTTGGCTCCGCATCAAGGAACGCGGAAATTGCTGGTATTAAGGGCGCATTAATAGGATCGATTTGGACCTTAGGCGTCTGCCTTTTGATCGCTTTCCCGTTGGGCGTAGCGACTGCCGTTTATCTAGAAGAAATTGCCCCTAAAAACCGTATGACGGAGATTATTGAAATCAACATTAATAATTTGGCAGCCGTGCCATCAGTTGTTTTTGGAATTATGGGGCTCGCAATTTTTATTATCGCTTTCGGGTTGCCGCGCTCGATACCCTTGGTTGGGGGCATTGTGTTGGCATTGATGACGTTGCCAACCATTATTATCTCGTCTCGCGCAGCTATTCGCGCGGTACCTCCGAGCATTCGAGATGCGGCATTGGGGGTTGGCGCCTCAAAGATGCAGACAATTTTGCACCATGTGATCCCCCCTGCTTTGCCGGGCATGTTGACGGGCACCATTATTGGGATGGCTCAAGCGCTGGGTGAAACGGCGCCACTTCTGATGATTGGCATGGTTGCCTTCATCGTTGATGTGCCTGGTGGAGTGGCAGAGCCGGCGACCGCGCTTCCAGTTCAGATCTTTATGTGGGCTGATTTTGCCGAGCGTATGTTCATTCAAAAAACCAGCGCAGCTATTATTGTTCTGTTAGCCTTTTTGATTACCATGAACGCAGGGGCAATAATTCTTCGAAAAAAACTTGAACGACGATGGTTATGATTACGAAACAATGGACAGCGCATGACTGATGCAGTGAAGAAGACGGGAGAGGTGAAATTCCAAGATCGCGAGATTCCTGAAGAAACGGTTGGGGAAGTCTACGTTGAAAACGCCAGGATGACTGCTCGCGATGTGAGTGTTTACTATGCTGATAAACTTGCGGTTGATGATGTGACTTTGGATATTGGTTATAGCGAGGTTATTGCATTTGTAGGGCCTTCTGGTTGTGGTAAGTCAACTTTGCTTCGATGTTTTAATCGAATGAATGATACGATCGACATTTGTCGTATGGAGGGCATGATAAAAATTGATGGTGACGATGTCTTTGACCCTAACATTGATGTGGTCTCCCTTAGGGCGCGAGTTGGCATGGTTTTTCAAAAGCCGAATCCATTTCCCAAATCAATTTTTGATAATATTGCTTATGGTCCTCGTATTCATGGTCTAGCGAGGGACAGCATAGAGCTGGATGAAATTGTTGAACGCTCGCTTGAGAGGGCGGGCTTGTGGAGCGAGGTTAAGGATCGCCTTGATCAACCGGGGACCAGCCTCTCAGGAGGCCAGCAGCAGCGTTTATGCATAGCGCGCGCCATTGCCGTGGGTCCAGATGTCATATTAATGGATGAGCCGTGTTCAGCCCTGGATCCGATTGCCACGGCGAAGGTGGAGGAGTTGATCTCCGAGTTGCGTGAGCAATATTCTATCGTGATCGTGACACATTCCATGCAGCAGGCAGCCCGTGTATCGGATCGGACGGCTTATTTTCATTTAGGAAAGCTTATTGAGGTGGGCGAAACGAAGAAAATATTTACAAATCCCATCCACCGATTGACTGAAGATTACATTACTGGCCGTTTCGGTTGATTCTTAGCGGGGCCTAGCGTGGTGGGTTTTGTTTTGTTTCTCTGGTTAAGTTGGCCGCCGAACATTGACCCCAAAGTGTGTAAAAAGGTAGAATCGCGAGGTTTTACTTTAGTGGTTTAGCGGATGAGTCGTAAAAAATTGGTTGTCGGTAATTGGAAAATGAATGGATCCCTTGCTGATAATGGGGCTCTACTAAGCGGTTTGTCTGTTGCGTGTGGGCTATCTGGTCTGGATGTTGCGGTATGCGTCCCTAGTCTATATCTCTCGCAGGTGCGGGATTGCCTGACTGCAGGTGCTATAGCTTGGGGAGCTCAGAATGTTAGTGAGCATGAGGCTGGAGCCTATACCGGTGAGATTTCTGCGAGGATGCTTTCAGAGTTTGGGGTGTCATATGGGCTTGTGGGACATTCTGAGCGCAGGGCTTTGTATGGTGAGGACAATGAGCTTGTTGGGCAGAAAGCCCAGAAGTTGTTGGGGGTTGGGATTGCGCCCATTATTTGTCTTGGAGAGACTCTTGGACAAAGGGATGATGGACAGACTTTTGAGGTTGTTTCGGGGCAGCTCTCAGCGGCGATTGAGTGTATTGGGGTGGGGAAGTTAGAGAAGATTGTGTTGGCGTATGAACCAGTTTGGGCTATTGGAACAGGCTTGACTGCATCTCCTGAGCAGGTTCAGGAAGTGCATGGCTTTCTTAGAGACCAAGTGGCCTTAATGGATGCAAATGCCGCGATAGCTATAAAAATTCTTTATGGCGGTAGTGTTAAGCCTGATAATGCTGAGGCTTTATTTCAGCAAAAGGATGTTGATGGTGGGTTAATCGGGGGGGCTTCACTTAGCCTGGTTGATTTTTTGACAATTTGTCGCTCGGCGATTTCAGTGACAACACATTAATGATTGACTGAATATTATGAGTTTTATTGTTTTGGTGGTACACGTGCTGGCAGCCTTAGGTGTAATTGGGTTGGTTTTGATGCAGCATGGTAAAGGAGCGGACATGGGTGCTGCTTTTGGAGGTGGGTCGTCTGGAAGTTTGTTCGGGTCGAGTGGGTCGGCAAACTTCTTAAGTCGGGTGACTGCTATTTTTGCGACTATATTTTTTATAACGAGTATGAGCTTGAGTTTTCTCCAGTTTGAGAAATCGCGATCTGTCGGTGTGATGTCTGGGGTTACGATTACTTCCCCTGCCGCTGTGCCGGGTGCCGTTGAAGAGCTCGGTTCAGTTGTTGAAGAGGGCGAAGGTTCTAAAGTTGATGAAATTCCTAAGTGAATATCTTAGGAATAACATCGACGAACTTTTGTAAGTAAGTATTTTTATTGCCGACGTGGTGGAACTGGTAGACACGCCGTCTTGAGGGGGCGGTGACTTAGGTCGTGCGAGTTCGAGTCTCGCCGTCGGCACCAAAACTGCATGTAAAGTCGTTAATGATTTAGCGGCTTGAACTATTAGTGAAACGCAAGTCTGATAATCAGAAGAATCAGATTGAATCGTGGCGCGGAGTAATTGAATGATAGCTGAATATTTCCCAATTTTATTGTTTATCGTTGTCGGTGTTACCGTGGGATTAGTGTTGCCCTTAACTGGAGCTGTGCTCAGTCGGGCTCTCCGTTCTCATAATCCAGATGCGGCTAAATTAACCGCCTACGAGTGTGGTTTTGATGCATTCGAGGATGCTCGAACAAAGTTTGATGTTAGATATTATCTTGTGGCTATTTTATTCATTATTTTTGATCTTGAGATTGCATTCTTGTTCCCTTGGGCGGTTGCGCTCGACCAGATTGGTTTAACTGGTTTTGTCGCTATGATGATTTTTCTTACTTTGTTGGTCGTGGGGTTTATTTACGAATGGAAAAAAGGAGCCCTAGATTGGGATTAGGTTGCAGCGAATATGATTATTGAGGAAATTCAAGAGAAGGGTTTTGTAACAACGAGCGTTGATGCGGTCGTCAATTGGACGCGTACCGGGTCGCTGTGGCCGATGACTTTTGGCTTGGCTTGTTGTGCTGTTGAAATGATGCATGCCGGTGCCGCTCGCTATGATTTGGACCGGTTTGGTATCGTCTTTCGACCGAGCCCTCGGCAATCTGACCTGATGATTGTGGCGGGAACGCTGTGTAACAAGATGGCTCCGGCTCTTCGGAGGGTATACGACCAAATGGCCGAGCCGCGATGGGTTATTTCTATGGGATCCTGTGCAAATGGTGGCGGGTATTATCACTATTCGTATTCGGTCGTGCGTGGATGCGACCGTATTGTTCCTGTTGACGTTTATGTTCCAGGATGCCCACCTACAGCTGAGGCGTTGCTCTACGGTATTGTGCAGCTTCAAAATAAGATTAAAAGGACAAATACGATTGCGCGTTAAATAGCGCGGTAGACTGGCTTAGGGGTTAAGTGAATCAAGTGCATCAAATTTTGGTAGAGAGGTTAAAGTCTAATCTGGAGCTAACAGGGGACGCTGTTCGTTATGAGCTTGGCGAAGTGACGCTTACGTTGGCGGCATTGGACCTGCCTGCGAGCATGATCTTATTGAGGGATACTCCAGATTTGAAATTCAATCAACTTGTGGATGTCTGTGGTGTGGACTACAGAGATTACCCATCGAAAGATCGATGTTCTAGCAGGTTCGCAGTTGTTTATCATTTGTTATCCATTGATTTGAATCATCGTGTGCGGGTGCGGGTTTTTTGCGATGACGATGAGCAGCCTGCAGTTTCTTCAGTAGTCGACATTTGGCCTGGCGCTAATTGGTTTGAGCGTGAGGCATTTGATCTTTTTGGTATCGTTTTTGATGGCCATCCCGACCTGAGGAGACTCTTAACTGATTACGGTTTTGTAGGGCATCCACTTAGGAAAGATTTCCCTTTATCAGGTCATGTTGAGGTGCGTTATGACCCGATAGAAAAACGAGTGGTTTACCAGCCTGTGACGATTGAGCCTCGGGAGATTGTCCCGCGAGTTATACGAGAGGACTCTTATGGCGATGTTTAGTGGGATGGTGTGGCGTCGATGTGAAAAGAGATTGCTACATGGCTGAAATTAAAAATTACACAATGAATTTTGGTCCGCAGCACCCAGCCGCGCACGGAGTGTTACGTCTGGTGCTCGAGCTTGACGGGGAGGTGATTGAACGCATTGATCCCCATATTGGGTTACTTCACCGTGGAACCGAAAAGTTAGCAGAACATAAAACGTTCTTGCAGTCGGTCCCATATATGGATCGATTGGATTACGTGTCAATGATGTGTAATGAGCATGCTTACGTCATGGCAATCGAAAAATTGCTCGGCGTGGATGTGCCTATCCGAGCGCAATATATTCGTGTCATGTTTGATGAAATTACTCGGATATTAAATCACTTATTATGGCTAGGTGCGCATGCGTTGGATGTCGGGGCCATGACAGTGTTCCTCTATTGTTTTCGCGAGCGTGAGGACTTAATGGATTGTTACGAAGCGGTATCGGGCGCGCGTCTGCATTCGGCCTATTACCGACCCGGCGGTGTTTATCGAGATTTGCCAGATGTTATGCCTCAATACGAAGCGTCTAAGTTTCGTAATCAAAAGGAAATCAATAAACTGAACGAAAATCGACAAGGATCGTTACTTGATTTTATTGAGTACTTTACGAGCCATTTCCCTAGCAAGGTGGATGAATATGAAACCTTGTTAACTGATAACCGTATCTGGAAGCAGCGGACCGTGGACATTGGTGTGGTGACGCCGGAAAGGGCTGCCGCATTAGGGTTTACTGGGCCTATGCTTCGGGGTTCGGGCATTGCTTGGGACTTGCGAAAAAAACAACCTTACGATGCTTATGATTTGGTTGATTTTGATGTTCCTGTGGGCACTAACGGGGACTGTTACGACCGATATTTAGTGCGTGTTGAAGAGATGCGTCAGTCGAACCACATCATCAAACAATGTATTGGCTGGCTGAGAAAAAACCCAGGGCCAATTATTACGAAAAATACTAAAGTTGCCCCACCTTCACGTGAAGATATGAAGGTGAATATGGAAGATCTTATCCATCACTTCAAGTTGTTCACAGAAGGGATGCATGTCCCGGCTGGTGAGGCTTACTGTGCCGTCGAAGCGCCAAAGGGGGAGTTTGGAATTTATTTAGTCTCGGATGGGGCCAATAAGCCCTACCGGTTAAAGATAAGAGCGCCAGGATTCGCGCATTTATCGGCAATAGATGAAATGACCAGGGGGCATATGATCGCTGATCTTGTAGCCATAATTGGTACTCAGGATGTTGTGTTTGGAGAGATTGATCGATGAGTGGAGTCAGACTATTGAGTGTAGAGGCTTATGGGGCAATTGATAAAGAGATCGCGAAGTATCCTGTGGATCGAAAGTCCTCCGCAGTTATGGCGGCTTTAGCGATAGCGCAAAATGAATTAGGTTGGGTTTCCGAATCCGTTGTGGCAGATGTCGCGGAGTACCTAGAGATGCGTGCTATAGCGGTATGGGAAGTGGCAACGTTTTATGGCATGTACAACTTGAATAAACCTGGGCGTTTTAAATTAGCGATTTGCACCAACTTACCTTGTGCGTTACAGGGTGCCAATCAAACGGTGGATCAATTGAAAGCAGCCCTTGGTATTAACTTCAATGAGACAACCTCGGATGGCTCCGTAACCTTAAAAGAGGCGGAATGCATGGGAGCCTGTGGAGATGCGCCGGTAGTCATTATTAATGATCGCGAGATGCGCGGTAAAGTAAGCGTTGGAGACGTTGATGGATTAGTAGAGGAGTTAAAAGCGCGATGATTACATCAAATCCTCCATTCCCAACCACTAGTTATGGCCCGGATGCCTCGATTATGAAGGGTATTGACGGTCTGAACTGGAACCTTGCGGATTATGTTAAGAGGGGTGGGTATCAAGCGCTTCGAAAAATTCTTAAGGAAGGGGTCTCACCCTCGGATGTGATCGCGGAAGTAAAGAATTCGGCGCTCAGAGGTAGAGGCGGAGCTGGATTCCCCACGGGGCTTAAGTGGAGTTTTATGCCCAAAGGAGAGGGGCAAAAGTATGTGATTTGCAATTCTGATGAGGGAGAGCCTGGCACATTTAAAGATCGTGATCTCCTCAGATATAACCCACATGTCGTGATTGAGGGTATGGCCATTGCTGCTTATGCCATAGGGGCTACTGTGGGATACAACTACATCCACGGGGAAATTTGGGAAGTTTATGAGCGGTTTGAGAAAGCGCTAGACGAGGCAAGGGCGGCAGGATATTTGGGTAAAGAGATTTTGGGGTCACAGTTCGCGTTTGATCTGCATGCGCATCATGGGTTCGGTGCTTATATATGTGGCGAGGAGACCGCATTACTCGAGTCTATAGAAGGAAAGAAAGGTCAGCCAAGATTTAAGCCACCATTTCCTGCGTCCTACGGGCTGTATGGCTGCCCTACCACCATCAACAACACGGAAACTTTTGCTGCAATACCATCGTTAATTTTAGATGGGGCCGATGCATTTTTGGCGTTGGGAAAACCCAACAACGGTGGTACGAAAATATTTTCTGTTTCTGGAGATGTTGGAAAGCCAGGTAACTATGAGATTCGTCTCGGCACTCCATTTGCTGAGTTGTTGCGGATGGCGGGCGGAGTGCGTGATGGTAATCGCCTAAAAGCAGTTATTCCTGGTGGGTCGTCAATGCCTGTCTTGCCTGCTGACGTCATGATGGTGACTGATATGGATTATGACTCGATCGCTAAAGTTGGTTCTATGCTCGGCTCTGGGGCGGTCATTGTTATGGATGAGACACGATGCATGGTGAGGTGTTTGTTGCGGCTCTCGTATTTTTATCATGAGGAATCCTGCGGTCAGTGTACGCCATGCCGGGAGGGTACAGGATGGTTGTACCGATTGGTAAAGCGTATTCAAAAGGGATTAGGGGAAGAGGGCGATATCGAACAGCTGCTGTCACTATCGGATAATATTGGAGGTAGAACAATTTGTGCGCTTGGCGATGCGGCTGCTCTTCCAGTTAAGAGCTTCATACAGCATTTTCGCCCTGAGTTTGAGTACCTGATCAAACACAAAAAAAGTCAGGTTGAATCAATATGATCACCCTTGAGATAAATGGCAAAACCGTAGAAGTGGATAACGGTAGCACGGTTATGGATGCTGCGAATAAGCTTGGCATTCACGTCCCACATTTTTGTTACCACAAGAAATTATCTATTGCGGCGAACTGTCGTATGTGTTTAGTTGAGGTTGAAAAAGCCCCAAAGCCTCTACCTGCCTGTGCGACGCCAGCGGCACAAGATATGAAAGTTCATACCTCATCTGAGCAAGCAAAAACTGCTCAAAAAGGGGTCATGGAGTTTCTACTTATCAATCATCCACTTGATTGTCCAATATGTGATCAAGGTGGCGAGTGTCAATTACAAGATTTGGCAGTCGGTTACGGAGGATCAGGGTCGCGTTTTAAAGAATCGAAGCGCATCGTAAGCACGAAAGAACTTGGTCCGTTAGTTTCAGCCGCGGAGATGTCTCGGTGCATTCACTGCACACGCTGTGTCAGGTTTGGTCAGGAAATTGCTGGGGTTATGGAATTGGGAATGGTGGGTCGAGGCGAGCATTCAGAAATTATGGCCTTTGTTGGCTCGACAGTAGATTCTGAATTGTCTGGAAATATGATTGATGTTTGTCCGGTTGGGGCGTTGACATCCAAGCCGTTTAGGTATGCTGCGCGAACATGGGAGCTGGCTCGTCGAAAAACGATTAGCCCGCATGATGCACTTGGATCTAATTTAACCGCCCAAATTAAAGGGGATACGGTTATTCGTGTGGTCCCTCATGAAAACACAGAGATCAATGAGTGCTGGCTTTCGGATCGTGATCGATTCGCCTACGAAGGATTGAATGCGACGGATCGTTTACTTTCTCCGATGATAAAAGTTGATAGTCGTTGGGAGGAAGTTGATTGGGCTACAGCACTAGATTACATTAAAACCAAATTAGCGTCTCCGACTATTAAACCAGAACGTATTGGCGCGCTAGCCACCCCTCAGGCGACGACTGAAGAATTCTATTTGTTTCAAAAATTGATCCGGGCTCTAGGCTCAGAAAACATCGATTATCGATTGAGACAAGCAGACTGCGAATTATCCGCTAAGGCACCGTGGTTGGGCATGAGTATTGCCGATGTTGAGAATTTGGACCGTATTCTAGTGATTGGTTCGAACATACGTAAAGAACAACCACTTCTGGCGCACAGAATTCGACAGGCTACAAAAATAAATCAGGCGCTACTCGCATTTATCAATCCGGTAAATAGTGATTCCTTGGTTCCCACGGCTAAGGATTACCTTGTCGCGCCTAGCTGTGTGACGGGATTGTTGCTTCAAGTCGTTAAGGCTGTGTGTCTTGCGCTTGGCCGACCTGTTGCAGATGCGTTAGATGCTATTTCGGTTGAAGCCGATGCTAAAGAAATCGCGCAGATGCTGGTTTCTGGACAACAGAAGCTGATCTTGGTGGGATCTGTTGCGCGACATCATCCAGATAGATCAAAAATAGAGCAAATCAGTCATCTGCTGGGAGAGTTAGTGGGTGCGAAAGTAGGTTTGCTCTCGGATGGACCTAATTCATTGGGTGCGGAATCTACGAATGTGCTGCCCGGCCCGAGCGGACTTAATGCGATTCAAATGGTTGATACACCATTGGATGCTTACTTTTTATTGCATGCTGAGATGGGGGACGATTCATGTATGCCGGGTGCGGCTATTGAGGCTATGAAGTCTGCTCAGCTGGTCGTGGCCATGAGTGTATTCAAAGATGAGGTCGCTGAGTATGCGACGGTGTTGTTGCCGATTAGTCCATTTTCTGAAACCGCGGGCACATTTATCAACATGGAGGGTGTGGCGCAATCATTTGGCCCGGTTGCCCCTGCAAAGGGCCTTAGTCGTCCCGGGTGGAGGTTGCTCGCCGCGCTAGGTAAGTTATTTGAATTTTCTAATTTTGAGTATGAATCCATAGAGGCCGTTCGCAGCGTATTGAAAGACAGCTTTGATGGTTTGCCCCGCCGACTGCAATCACAGTCGAATATGTCAAATGAACTGCCTACGGTATCTGCAGAGCTGCTGTTGATTGAAAGAGTGTCGGATGTGCCAATGTATAGCGTCGACTCGATTGTTCGTCGCGCGCAGGCATTACAGTTAACAAAGGACGCGTTGACCAACTACGCGTGGCTGGACTCAGAGCTTGCACAAGAGCTTGATGTTGTGAATGAAGACATGGTTAGGGTTGAGCAAGGAGGTCAAATTTTTGATTTGCCTGCTCGAATTGATCCACACCTCGCGCGCGCCGTCATTCGAATACCCATGACCAGTGATGCCTCAAAGGTGCTTGGTGGTATTGGTGGTTCTGTTCAAGTCTCTAAGCTCCAATCTGTGGGAGCGGTTGCATGATCGTTGATTTTTTAAGTACATATATCGGCGAAGACTTTGCTTACTTCAGTTGGACTTTGATTAAAGTTTTGGCGATTCTGATTCCGGTGACTCTCTGTGTCGCTTACCTTACTCTCGCTGAGAGAAAGGTGATTGGGTATATGCAACTGCGTTTGGGCCCCAATCGGGTTGGTCCAATGGGTTTGCTACAACCCTTTGCTGATGTTTTGAAGCTATTAACAAAAGAAATCATTATCCCTAATGGAGCCAACAAATTTTTATTTGTAATCGCTCCCATGTTGTCCCTGATGCCAGCGTTAGCAGCTTGGGCTGTGATGCCTTTTGCTGACGGTTTGGTGTTGTCGAATATTGACGCTGGACTGTTGTACATCTTGGCTATTACTTCCATGGGCGTTTACGGAGTCATTGTTGCAGGATGGGCGTCTAATTCGAAGTACGCGTTGATCGGCGCCATGAGAAGCGGTGCGCAAATTGTGGCGTATGAAATTGCTATGGGTTTTGCCTTAGTGTGTGTCTTGATGATGTCAGGAAGCTTGAATTTAACGACAATAGTCGATACACAACGAACTGGAATGGGGCTTCTCGGCTGGAATTTAATCCCGTTATTTCCGATGTTTGTCGTGTATTTTATATCGGGCGTGGCTGAAACGAACCGAGCGCCTTTTGATGTGGCAGAGGGTGAGTCAGAGATTGTTGCTGGATTCCACGTCGAATATTCGGGTACAACATTTGCGGTATTTTTCTTGGCCGAGTATGCCAACATGATTTTGATAGCAGCATTAGCGTCGATCATGTTTTTAGGAGGTTGGCTCTCGCCAGTACCCGGCATACCGGATGGGTTCGGTTGGTTCGCTGCTAAAGTCGCCTTCATGCTTTTTTTCTTTCTATGGTTTCGGGCGACATTCCCGCGCTACCGATACGATCAGATTATGCGTTTAGGTTGGAAGGTGTTCATTCCCATAACCATTGTGTGGCTTGTTCTCATTGGCGTTCTCATGAGAATGGATTGGTGGCCTTGGTAGTTTTGACATAAAGGAAGCAATAAAAATGTTCGGGTTTATTCGTGATGCATCAAAGACTTTTCTTCTTACGGAGCTACGTAAGGGTTTGATGCTCACATTAAAATACTTTTTTGCACCAAAGATTACCGTGCAGTTCCCAGAGGAAAAGACACCTCAGAGCGCCCGATTTCGTGGACTGCATGCGTTAAGGCGATATCCGAATGGGGAGGAGCGCTGCATCGGGTGCAAATTGTGTGAGGCGGTATGCCCTGCACTGGCTATTACTATTGAGTCCGAGCAAAGAGATGATGGGAGTAGGCGTACGACGCGCTATGACATTGATCTGACCAAATGTATTTTTTGTGGTTTTTGTGAAGAATCTTGCCCGGTTGACTCCATTGTCGAAACAAGAATTTTTGAATATCACGGTGAGCAACGCGGGGATTTGGTGTACACGAAGGACATGTTGTTAGCCATCGGTGATCGATACGAAGATCAGATTGCTAAGGACCGCGAGTCTGATGCCAAATATCGATAATGTATGAGTCCGCTTCAACATTGAGAAAAGAAAATACAAACTAAATGAGCTTCGAGAATTTCACCTTCTACTTATTTTCAACCATCCTGGTTGGCGCGGGACTGAGTGTTATTTTTTCGCGAAATCCAGTACATGCAGCGCTTTCATTGGTGTTGGCGTTTTTCACGTCTGCGGCTATATGGCTCATTCTTGAGGCTGAGTTCTTGGCGATCGCCCTCATATTGGTGTACGTCGGTGCGGTAATGGTTCTTTTTCTATTCGTTGTGATGATGTTGGATATCAACTTGAATCGCATGAAAGAGGGGTACTGGAATTATTTGTTACCAGCCTTGGTTGTATCTGGAATTTTTTTGGCGGAAATTATTGTCCTTGTCGGTGGGCGAGTAGTGTTTGATAAACCCGCCGAGGTTGCCGCGGCGATTACCACCGAGGGCAATACGCTTCAGTTAGGTCGTTTGCTATATACGGAATATTTATATGCATTTGAGTTGGCTGCGGTGATTTTGCTTGTGGCTATTGTGGCCGCTATCGCATTAACCCTCAGACGTCGTAAGGACACGAAACTTGTCAATACAAGCCAACAGCTCTCAGCGACCCGGGCTAATCGACTGAAAATAATATCCATGCCAGTTGAGAATAAACGTAGCGAGGACAATTCGTGATTACGCTATCTCATTACCTAGTGTTGGGTGCGATTCTTTTTTCAATCAGTATCGCGGGGATATTTTTAAATCGTAAAAACATCATCATCATTCTGATGTCGATTGAACTGATGTTACTCGCAGTTAATATTAACTTTGTGGCGTTCTCACATTATTTGGGCGATTTATCAGGTCAAATTTTTGTATTTTTTATATTGACGGTAGCAGCTGCCGAATCAGCAATTGGGCTTGCTATTTTGGTGGTGTTATTCAGGAACCTGAAAACAATTAATGTTGATGATATCGGTGGGTTAAAAGGTTAATGATTCTATGAATAACATGAACATATACCTCTTTGCTGCGCTATCCCCATTGTTCGGTGCGTTGATCGCCGGTCTTTTTGGTAAGCGAATTGGTCGGTCTGCCGCACATTTTGTTGCGATTTTTGGGGTCGCAATTTCGTTGATTGCATCGATCATAATTTTTATCGACGTTTTAGATGGTCATGTTTTTAATGGGACTGTTTACACTTGGGCCGTGGTTGGGAACGTTCATTTCGAAGTTGGGTTTTTGATTGACCGTTTGTCTTCACTCATGATGATTGTCGTCACGAGCGTGTCATTGATGGTTCACATTTATACGATAGGGTATATGAAGGAAGATCCCGGATATCAGAGGTTTTTCAGTTATATATCTTTGTTTACATTTGCCATGCTCATGTTGGTCATGAGCAATAATTTTCTTCAACTGTTCTTTGGGTGGGAGGCGGTTGGCTTAGTTTCCTATCTGTTGATAGGTTTTTGGTACAAAAAAGATTCTGCGATTTATGCGAATCTCAAAGCATTCCTCGTTAATCGAGTCGGTGATTTTGGTTTTTTGTTAGGTATTGCACTGGTCCTACATTACGCTGGAACCTTAGATTATGCTGCTGTATTTGAGCAAAGCGATAACCTTGCTGCCCAACAAATTGAGTTGTTCGGTGGCGTTGGCTGGTCTTTGGTAACAGTAATTTGTATTTGCCTGTTTATTGGTGCGATGGGAAAGTCAGCACAATTTCCTCTTCACGTATGGTTGCCAGATTCAATGGAAGGTCCAACACCAATTTCCGCACTCATTCATGCGGCCACCATGGTGACAGCCGGCATATTTATGGTAGCGCGTATGTCCCCTTTATTTGAACTGTCAGAAGCGGCGCTGTCCTTCGTGCTGGTTATCGGTTCTATTACCGCACTGTTTATGGGCCTTTTAGGTTTAGTTCAAAATGACATTAAGCGTGTGGTTGCGTATTCAACTCTATCCCAACTTGGATACATGACCGTTGCGCTAGGTGTTTCAGCATATTCTGCTGCGATGTTCCACCTCATGACGCATGCTTTCTTTAAGGCCTTGCTGTTTCTTGCGGCTGGCTCTGTGATTATCGGTATGCACCATGAGCAAGATATGCGCTTTATGGGCGGATTAAGACGAAAAATGCCCATTACTTGGTTGGTCTCACTAGTTGGGTCTTTGGCATTGATTGGATTCCCGTTTCTCTCGGGTTTTTACTCAAAAGACAGCATCATTGAAAGTGTCCATTTGTCGACAATCCCTGGCGCTGGTTTTGCGTATTTTGCTGTGCTGGTAGGGGTTTTCGTTACTGCGCTGTATAGCTTCCGCATGTACTTTTTGGTGTTTGAGGGTAAATATCGAGGAGGGGCACCTCATCATGACCATGGCTCCCAAAGTAATCATGAGCCTCACGAATCACCAATGGTGGTTTGGGCTCCTTTGGTCGTACTGGCGGTTTTATCAGTTTTTAGTGGGGCGATCTCAATACAACCTATTCTTTTCGGCGATTATTTCCAGGATGTCATATTTGTTATGGGGTCTCATGATGTAGTCCGACAATTTGGTGAGCACTTCCATGGATGGTTTGCAATGGGGTTGCATGGGTTCCAAACGTTACCCTTTTGGTTGGCCGCTGCTGGTGTCTTTGTCGCTTGGTTTCTTTTCGTGTATTCACCGAAAACCAGAAAAAAACTGGTCATATTTTCATTGCTTACCAAATTATTCGAGGAGAAATATTTCTTAGATAAATTTAATGAGTGGTTTTTTGCGAGAGGAGCAAAGTCTCTTGGTGGGGTGTTTTGGAGGATTGGTGATCAAAAAATCATTGATGGGCTCATTGTTAATGGCTCTGCTAAGTTAGTCGGTCGGATAGGTATGAAGCTCCGCCAGATGCAAACAGGTTTTGTGTCTCACTATGCGTTTGTGATGATATTAGGGGCTTTCGCTCTTGTCACAATTTGGCTTTTTTGAAAATAAGATAGATAAAAAATGTTGACCCACGTAATTGGTTCTTTGTCGCTCATTGTTTGGTTACCCATATTCTTTGGCGTTGCCGTATTGCTGGTTGGTAGAGATGGGCGAGAGCGTATCGCTCGCTGGATGACATTGGTGGGCTCTATTCTGAGTGCTCTGGTTGTGATCCCTGTATGGATGCGATTTGATGCGACGCAATCTGAATTTCAATTTGTTGAGTTCACTCCTTGGATTGAAACCTTCAATATCAACTATCACCTCGGTATAGATGGCATATCGCTGGTACTGATTTTGTTGAACGTGTTGACCACCATATTTGTTGTTGTTGCGGGTTGGGAAGTCATAACCAAAAAAGTATCTCATTATTTCGCCTCATTTTTAATTTTGTCTGGGATGATTAATGGCGTTTTTTGTTCCTTAGATGCCATGTTGTTCTATGTTTTTTTTGAGGCAACGCTTATCCCAATGTTTCTCATTATTGGAGTATGGGGTGGGCCAAATCGAGTTTATGCTGCAATTAAGTTTTTTCTTTACACGCTAGCGGGGTCTTTATTAACGCTGGTTGCACTCATTTATCTCTATAGGACCGCCGGAGGTAGTTTTTCAATCTCGAATTTTTATGCAGTATCAATTCCGCAAAGTGCCCAGGTTTTAATCTTTCTAGCGCTCTTTGCCGCTTTTGCCGTGAAAATTCCAATGTGGCCGGTTCATACTTGGTTGCCCGATGCGCACGTTGAAGCGCCAACCGGTGGATCGGTTGTTTTGGCGGCGGTTATGCTCAAGCTCGGTGGTTACGGGTTTTTAAGATTGTCGTTGCCGATTGTGCCCGATGCGGCAAGAGAATTGGCGCCCTTCGTAATTGGATTGTCTTTAATTGCGATTGTTTATATTGGATTTGTTGCGCTTGTTCAGCGAGATATGAAGAAACTAATTGCTTATTCGTCGATATCCCATATGGGCTTTGTGACTCTGGGTATATTTATATTTAATGTGGAAGGAATGCAAGGCGCTGTTATTCAAATGGTGTCCCACGGCTTTATCTCTACTGCATTATTCCTTTGTGTTGGGGTTTTGTATGACCGAATGCACTCAAGGGAAATTTCTGACTATGGAGGCGTCGTTAATTCGATGCCAATGTTCGCGGCGCTCTTTCTCGTATTTGCTATGGCTAACGCCGGCTTACCAGGAACAAGTGGGTTTGTGGGTGAGTTCCTTGTAATCATGGGTGCGATGGCGAGTAATTTTTGGTTTGCATTTGCAGCGGCTATGACCCTTGTCTTAGGTGCGGCGTATACGCTTTGGATGTATAAACGAGTTGTTTTCGGAGAGTGCGGTAGCGAACGGGTACTAGGATTAAAGGATGTTAATACGCGCGAATTCGCAATGTTGTTTGTTCTAGCGCTAATCGTAATTGGTATGGGCTTGTACCCCAAGCCCTTTACAGATGTGATTCATGTTTCGGTGGCTACGGTATTAGAGCTCGCCTCCGTGATTAAGAACTAAATAAAGCGATAGTCGATTATAAAAGGTATTTAAGTCACATATGGATTTTCAATTATCAGATCTATACACGCTCTTGCCTGAGATTTTTCTGCTCATCGGAGTCAGTGGTATTTTATTACTCGACTTATTTTTAAGTAAGGAGCAGCGTGGTGTTACGTACGTACTAACTCTCATAGTTTTAGTTGTGACGAGTGTTCTGCCGTGGTTTTTTTATGACGCAGACCCTAGAGTTATTATGAGTGGATTGGTTGTTTCGGATGTGCTTGGAGCGGCTCTCAAATCGACGGTATGTGTTCTCATTGCAGTTGGCCTTGTGTATTCAAAGAACTACCTATTATCTCGCGGGTTACATCGAGGGGAGTACTTCTCACTGACGTTGTTTGCGACCTTAGGGATGATGGTCATGATCTCATCTAATCATTTCCTAAGTCTTTACCTAGGCCTTGAACTCTTAAGTTTAAGTTTGTATGCGATGGTCGCTCTCCAGCGTGATTCTGGCCGCAGTTCCGAGGCGGCTATAAAATACTTTGTTCTAGGGGCTATTGCTTCGGGTATGTTGCTTTATGGTATGTCTATGATTTACGGTGCTACTGGACATCTGAACATTGAAGCAATTGTATCTTCCATACTTTCTGGACATAGCGATTCGAATCTGCTCCGGCTTGGAGTGGTGTTTGTTATCGTAGGGATCGGCTTCAAACTCGGAGCTGTTCCATTTCATATGTGGATACCGGATGTCTACCAAGGCGCCCCCACCTCAGTGACGCTACTTATCGGCACTGCGCCTAAAGTTGCTGCATTTGCGTTTGTTTTGCGTTTACTTGCTGAAGCTCTTGGGCATCCATCGCTACATCAGGACTGGAGCCAAATGCTAACCGTTCTTGCCGTCGCCTCGCTGATTATTGGTAACGTTGTCGCGATTGCTCAAACTAACTTTAAGCGCATGTTGGCTTATTCGACGATTGCCCATATGGGGTTTTTGTTGATTGGTTTCATGACCGGCTCCATTAATGGTTATAGCGCGTCATTGTTTTATGTCTTAACTTACGTTTTGATGGCGCTGGGTGGGTTTGGCGTGATTTTGCTTCTATCCAGAGATGGGTTTGAGGCAGAAGAGCTTAGCGATTTGCGGGGGTTGAGTCAGACAAATCCTTGGTGTGCATTCCTCTTAATGATTATTCTATTTTCGATGGCGGGCATACCTCCAACCGTAGGTTTTTGGTCTAAGTTGTTTGTGATTCAGTCGATTATAGATTTGGGTTATGTAGGTCTTGCTGTGACTGCCGTAATGACTTCTCTCATTGGCGCTTTTTATTATTTGAGAGTTGTTAAAATTATGTACTTTGATGCGAATGAGTCCCCAATCAACACCGTCAAGTATTCGGCGGGAATGGCGGTCTTCGCAGTCAATGGTTTATTGCTGCTTGGTTTGGGTTTGTTTCCCGGTTGGCTCCTGTCCCTCTGTGAATCGTTAATTGAGAGTTCAGTCCGAACTTTTTGAGCGATGAGCCAGGACTTTACTGAAACTCAGTTAGAGTCGCGCATAGCTTACAGCGGCAGAATGCTTGAGGTGCGCGCAGATACTGTGCGGTTGCCAAACGGTAAAAAGGCAACAAGAGAATACATAGTGCATCCTGGAGCTGCCGTAATCGTTCCCATGTTTGAGGATGGTACGGTGCTTGTAGAGCGACAGTACCGTTATCCAGTGAAGCAACACATGTTAGAGCTTCCAGCTGGCAAGATCGATCTAAGAGAAGATCCTGAACGTGCGGCTCGACGAGAGTTGTTGGAAGAGACGGGCTATCAGGCAGAACGATGGGATTTAATCGGGACGCTAATGCCTTGTATTGGGTATTCAGATGAATTAATTTATGCCTATCTTGCTCAAGGTCTAACCTATTCAAAACAAAAATTGGATGATGAGGAGTTTTTGGAGACTTCCAGAGTGCCAATGGCTGAGCTGTTACAGCTGTCCCTAGATGCAAAGATGCAGGATGCTAAAACAATCATTGCTTTACTCTGGGCTGAGAATTTTAGGCAAGGGAATCGTTCGAAATAAGTCCCTGACTGTTGCTGGGCTATTTACGCCCTTGAATTTTCAGTTCTTGCCCCCATCTCGTTGATCTATAGGTAATACAATCCATTTAAATAGGGTGAAATTTAATGTCAGATGCCGCTGCTAAAGAGACGCTCGGGTTTCAAACAGAAGTAAGTCAATTACTTAAATTAATGATTCATTCCTTGTATTCAAACAAGGAAATTTTTCTCAGAGAATTGATTTCAAACGCTTCGGATGCTTGCGACAAGCTCAGATTTGAGTCACTCACAGATGCTTCGCTCATGGGCGAGGACGCGGTTCTTAAGATTGATATATCGATTGACCGGGAAAACCGAACTATTTCCATCTCCGACAACGGGATCGGCATGTCCCGAGATGAAGTGATACAGAACATTGGGACGATTGCAAAATCCGGAACTAAAGAATTTTTCAGCAAACTCACTGGAGATCAAGCCCAAGATGCTTCGCTTATCGGGCAGTTTGGAGTCGGTTTTTATTCCTCCTTTATCGTTGCAGATAAAGTGACGCTTATTTCTCGACGCGCTGGATTGGAGGCGTCCGAATCGGTTCTCTGGGAGTCTGAGGGTGAGGGTGAGTTTACGGTCGAAAGTACGTCCAAGCCGAGTCGAGGTACGCAAGTTATTCTGCATTTGAGGGTGGATGAAGACGATTTGCTGGAAGGGCATCGCCTCAAAACAATTGCTCAGCGTTACTCAGACCATATTAATCTTCCTATTTTTATGCCTAAAGAAGAATGGGATGCCAAAGAGAATAAGTACGTTCTCCAGGATGAACCTGAACAAATTAATCAAGCTTCAGCGATATGGGCTCGATCAAAAACCGAGGTGACTGATGAGCAATATGAGGATTTTTATAAGCATATTTCTCATGATTTTGAAAAGCCGTTAGCATGGGCTCATGCTCGAGTTGAGGGAAAGAGTGAATATACCCAGTTGTTGTATCTACCGAGTAAAGCTCCTTTTGATCTCTGGAACAGGGATCATAGACGAGGGCTAAAGCTTTATGTTCGCCGTGTATTTATTATGGATGATGCTGAGCAGTTATTGCCTGGGTATCTTCGTTTTGTCAGAGGTGTTGTAGATTCATCAGATCTACCGTTAAATGTCTCCAGAGAAATTTTGCAAGAATCTAGAGATGTTGATGCTATTCGTAAGGGGTGTATTAATCGAGTTTTGGTCATGCTTGAGGATATGGCTGCAAATCAACAGGATAAATTTAAAGAGTTTTGGAAAGCATTTGGTCGCGTTCTCAAAGAAGGGCTCGGGGAGGATTGGAGTAACAAAGAGCGTATTGCTAAGCTACTTCGATTCTCAACAACTGCTCAGATTGATGATGGTGAAGTCGTTACCCTTAGTGACTATATTGAACGCATGAAAGAGGGGCAAGATAAGATCTACTACATCACCGCTGAGACGCATGCGGCGGCGAAATCCAATCCTCATCTCGAAATATTTAAGAAAAAAAATATTGAAGTCCTTTTGCTCTCCGATCGAGTCGATGAGTGGGTGGTTTCTAATCTTCAAGAGTTTGATGAAAGAAAACTTGTCTCAGTTGCTAAAGGATCCCTTGATTTAGGGCCAATTGATGATGAGAAATCTGATGAAACTGAAATTGATGCTGAGGGTGGTGATTTAGTGGAGCGTATTAAAGCTGCATTAGTGGGGAGAGTCAAAGATGTTCGTGTGTCCAGTCGATTAGTTGACTCCCCGTCATGCTTGGTATCCGATGAGGATGAAATGAGTATGAATCTTTCAAGAATGTTGAAGGCGGCGGGACAAGATGCGCCTTCAGTTGAACCGATTCTGGAAGTTAATGTTCATCATCCAATTGTGAAGAAAATGGCGGCCGAGAAGGATGCCGCTCGCTTTTCGGACTGGAGCTCAATCATCTTCGATCAGGCTATGTTGGCTGATGGTGGCGCACTTGAAGATCCTGCGGCTTTTGTCGTGAAATTGAATAATTTAATCTTGAGCTTGCCTTAAAGCACTTGATTCTATGACGTTCTGAAGATACATTTCACAGGGAGGGTGCTTAACGGGCCTCATTTAGTTAGCGGTGTTATGTAGTTATTGGTTAGGAGTCGCGATGATTAGTGTGCTTCCGAATACCATTACCCTTGGTCGATTGTTGTCAGTTCCGTTTTTGGCAATCATATTGTCAGGCCACGACTATCAACTGGCTTTTTGGTTTTTTTTAGTCTTAGGCTTTTCAGACGGTTTGGATGGGTATGTTGCTCGTCGATTCAACGCAGTCACAACGGTGGGGACGATATTGGATCCTGTCGCTGATAAATTGTTGGTCATTACCTGCGCTTCGATCTTGGTTTGGGAAGGTTTATTACCTCTGTGGATTGGCATCCCTCTAGTTTTGAGAGATGTTGTGATGCTGAGTGTTGGACTGCTTGACAGCAAATTAAGAGATATTCGAGTGGTACCTAATCTATGGGGTAAGTCACACGCGGCACTTGCGTTTCTAGTTATTGCACTTGCTTTTGCACAAGAGGCAAAATTATTCGTGAGTGATTTAATTCTAAGTGTGATGATGCCAACATTATTGGTAACTTTGTCTATTTCTACCGTCGTATACTTTGCCGAGTGGCGACGTGTGCGTCTTAGTGATCGCGCCACATCAGCGGCATCTATGTAGTTTTATCTTTTTGTTACTTGGTCAATCAAAGACTGGTGCAGACTTAAATATGCTTCCAGGTTGGAGACCTTTTTTCAATAAATGCATCTATCCCTTCGCCAGCATCAAAGGCCATCATATTGCAGGCCATTGTCTCGGCTGCGAACTTGTAGGCGTCATCTATACCCATCTCAATTTGTCGGTAGAGCATTCGTTTACCTGTTGAAACGGCAACCGCCGACTTGCGAATAATTAAATTAGCCATCTGGATCACTTCGGCATTCAGTTGTTTGGCAGGGACAGCTTTGTTGATTAGTCCGAATGACTCTGCGGTGCGTGCGTCAATGAACTCACCGGTAAATAGTAATTCTGCAGCTTTTTTTCGATGAATGTTTCGAGATACGGCAACCGCCGGTGTTGAGCAAAATAAGCCGTAATTAATACCAGAAGTTGCAAATTTCGCTTCTTCTGAGGCAATGGCAAGATCACAGGTCCCAACGAGTTGGCAGCCGGCAGCAGTCGCAATGCCATGTACTTTAGCGATCACAGGTTGAGGGATCCTCATTAAGGTGAGCATGAATTGGCTGCAGGTATTAAACAGCGCGTCATAGTACTCTCGACTTGGGTTTGCCCGCATTTGTTTAAGGTCGTGCCCAGCACAAAATGCGTCTCCGCTCCCCTCAATGACTACGACTCGAACCGATGAATCACTGCTGATGGTCTCTAATTGCATTTGCAGTGCTGCAAGCAGTTCCTCGGAGAGCGCGTTGAACGCTTTCGGGCGGTTAAGTGTCAGTGTGGCGATGCCGCCTTCATCCGCCCTAAGCAATACTGTTTCGTCTGAATTGAGTTTCGCTGTGTTTTCGGCGTCCATATTGAGTCTCTCATAATCGGTTTCTTTAGAGTAGTATAACGCTAATAATAGAATGAGTTAAACACCTGAAGATTCTTGTTTTCAATGACTTACGCTAATGCGACCAGGGATCGAGCCCTATCATGACAATGGATAACGTATCATTTACCGTCATTGATTATCTGGCGGTTGCCATATTTTATTTTGGCTGGGTTGGTTACGCCAAATTTTCGAGACGTGCTGCTGATAATGGGATGCCAAGCCTAATGAGTGTCATGGTGCGTTATCGAGAGGAATGGTGGCGCGGGACCATTCGAAGAGATCTAAAGATCGTTGACGCAAATATTATTCTCACTTTATCAAATGGCGCTACGTTTTTCGCTTCAACGACCATTTTGATCTTAGGTGCGCTTCTGGCGCTATTGGGCACGACCGACAGAGCGATTGAAATCCTTGCTGATTTGCCATTTGCGATTAAGAACGACACTTTGGCATGGGACTGTAAAATCGTATTACTGCTCGCTATATTTACATATGCTTTTTTTAAGTTCACCTGGTCCTTAAGGCAGCACTTTTTTTGTTCGGTGATGGTAGGCGCAGCACCGGATACTGATGCCGAGCCCGATGTGCGCGAACAGTTTGTCCAGCGTGGCTCACGAATGGCGACTACCGCGTCGAATACCTTCAATGACGGTTTGCGTGCTTATTACTTTGGTCTATCGGTCTTGCCTTGGTTTCTGAATTCTTGGCTATTTATTCTCTCCACCATTATGGTAATAGGAATTCTTTACCATCGGGAGTTTAAGTCTGATGCGCTTAAAGCAATGCTTGGAAATGATTTGAGTAAAGGCTGATGTAATAAAGCTATATGCGTCGACTTTATATTTTATGGGAGGGGTTGTGAGCGATAAAAAGAAATTTTCTTGTAACCAGTTAGATGACAATGAATTCAAAAAAGATGGTTGGCGCCCATTTTTTGAGTGCAGGGATTTAGGTATTGAAGAGGCGACAGATAGGACTTTTTTTTTGCGCACGTTATCCGAGCGGTACTCAGCGAGCATTTGGTAACGCTATCATGATATGACATTTCAAATGGTCTACATTTAGAAGTGTTGGGCAGAGTTCGAGTATGGAGAGGTCGGACGAAAGCGGTTAACAGCCGGCACATGTGTGCATCAGCCGTCGGGCATTCATCATAAGGAAGTCACACATAGTGATGACTTAGAGCTGATCGAGATTGTGATGCAAGGAGACTTTGAGACGAAAGAGAGTTAATTTTTAGCTAAGCCACATCGTTACTGGCAATAATTGTTTTTGCGCAATGATCTGAGAAGTCTTTGGCCTCTTCGATAAACTGAAAAAAATCTAACTCAAAGGATTCTAACTGTGCGACGAGATCTTTCGCGCCGCCTAAAAGTGCGTTCCCTCGCTTCAGCCTACACCCCAGTCGCTCGATTTGCTGAGTGATCCCATCGATTGTTGTGTAGGCTCCAAACCAATCCTGGTCAATAATTAAGCGCGAGACCTTTCTGAATCTTTGTGGATTTTCAGGTCGATCTTTGAGGACTACTTGGTAGATGTGTTGGCTGAAATCTGCTAATTTCTTAGCATGCAGTTTCGACCAGTGTTTGGCAAGAATGTGGTCGAAGTACATATCAATCAGTATCCCAGAAAATCGTCTTTGCTTAGAGTTAATCCTTGCTGCACTTTTTCTGAAAATATCTGAGTTGTTTGAAAAAACATCAATTTTTCTGTGAAGTTTGATCCCATTAACAACATCATGTTGGTGTGTCCCCAACATCCGCTCGTCTATAGGCCCCTTTACAAAGTCACCAAGGATGCTGCCTAGTTGCCAGTCCTCATTATTTGGAGATAAGAAAAGATGTGCGAGGTAATTCATGGCTTATATACTTTTTATCTTAAGATTTAATGTCTGATCTGTACTGTGCGCAATACGCGCACAGTGGTTGCTTTAAATTCATTACGATTCTATCGGAAGACGCAATCGTTATAATCATGGCTAAATACAAACAGAGAAACCTACCGTGACGAATGATAGTCAAATTACAAATATGAGTCCTTATGAGCAATTGATGGCTCTTGCTAATGATTTAGCGGGGAAGGCGCCTATAGGACGAGTGTCGGCAGATCAAACGCCGCTTTATAACCTGGTTGATACGTTCGTGGATTCTGGAATGAGTGATGTCGTGAAGCAGGCGTGCTGGCATCCTAATTCTATTTTATCTGGTCGTGTGACCAGACAAGTGGCGGACGTAGCGATAACAGCTAATCGAAAACAAAGTGCATTTCGCTTAGATTTGTTTGTGATGCCGATTATTTTGGTTATTGGCTCCCAGAAAAGAAATACCATTTCGACGATATTGAATGATGTAGCCGCTTTGAGTGACATCCTTGAAAGTCTTGGCGTCCTGGGCCACTGTAAGAATTTTGGATTGGCTAATTGTTTAACGGATTATGAAGCCTTGCATCAATATCCCCTTGACTCGTGGAGATTGGCTGGCCAATACGATGAATTAAAAAATATGACGGTTTTGGATTTTCCTGGTCATCCAATCGATGTTTCAGCTGGAGTCGAAGTGGCGCATTTGCGATTTCTATGTGGTGTGGCTCTCAGTCCGGCTTCTGCACCTTCGGTTTTTGAGTCCGCAGGGGATATTGGTAGGTGGGGGATAAAATTTGCTGAGGCGGTAAGCGCCCAATTATCTAAGGCGGATTGTTCAGTTTTGGCGCTGCCTCGACCACCGAGACCTCTGATCAGATCTCTTGAGGAGGGATACTGGGCAGTGCGGGAAATTGGATTTCAGTTGTTCGCTAGTAATGCAATCAATCATGCTCGCCTAAAATTTGGGGAGCCAGATGTGTCAATTGATGCGAGTGCAGGTGGTAGAGTGTTGACTCGGTTATCGTCTTTGTTTGATGACTCGTTCGATAGGACATATGATTTTCCTGTCGCGCCTTATGAATCTAATGATCAAGCGCTTGAAACGATTGATCAGTTCTTTAGGGATATAGGTATTCAGCGTTACCAGTTAAAAGTATCCAAAGGCGAAGAGAAATATGTTAACTGCGAACCGTAAGATGTACTTGCGAGCTTAATGCTTCTTAAAAGGGTTTTATGAAAACAGTATTGGTTACTGGTGCCGGCAGAGGCATAGGCTTAGCCGTCGCTAAAAAATTCTCATCAATGGGTTGGAACGTGCTGTCCCTAGATAAAGAGTTTCAAGCTACTGTTATTGGAGAACGTATTAAGTTTGATTTAAGGTCTCTCGATAAAATTCCAGAGTTAATAGGTCGTTTGGGGCCGATTGATACGTTGGTTAATAATGCGGCGGTGCTATTTTGTGACGCGATGGACTCCATACCTCAGGATCATATACAAGAGATTTTAGAGGTGAACCTTTTAGCCCCTGCGAGATTAATTGAGTCCGTCTCATTGGGTATGCGATCCCGAGGCGGTGGCCGTATTGTTTCGGTTGGTTCAGTCTCGGCATTCACGGGTCATCCTGATCTTTGGTATGGCGCGACGAAGGCGGCGTTACTGAATCTTACAAAGAGTTATGCGTCACATCTTGGTCGAGATAATATATTCGTGAATGCGGTGGCGCCTGGACCAACGCTGACGACGATGTATGAGCAATTGCCTGAATCCAGAAAAGAATCTGTAATGAGCAATGTGCATAGTGGACGGCCTTGTTTACCAGAGGAAGTCGCGGAGACTATTTTTTGGTTGGGGGCAGAAAGTCCGGCCTATGTTTCTGGAACCACTGTTGACGTAAATGGTGGTTCCTACCCTCGATGACTGAAATGTATTATTTGTCGATTGCCGTTGTGTCGCCTTTTAGGTTTTTGATTCCGTGAAATTTCAGGCTGAAGAGACACCATATTTTGGTCTAGGTCCAGACTTAATTCTTAATGCGCTTGATCACGTTGGCTGGAAAACTACTGGCAAGTTAATGCCTCTAAATAGTTTCGAGAATCGAGTGTATCAAATTGGCGTTTACGATGAGGATCGAGAATTCGATGTGGTCGCGAAATTTTATCGACCAGGTCGATGGTCCCAAAATCAATTATTAGAGGAGCACAAATTTACCTTTGATTTGTCTGAGTTCGAACTTCCAGTGATCGCGCCTATTAAGATTAATCAAGAATCTCTTTTTAAGGTCGGTAAATTTCAGTTCGCCGTATTTGAAAAAAAAGGTGGAAGAGCACCTAACTTGGAAGACGATTCGGTGCTGAGTTGGATCGGTCGCTTGATCGGTCGCATTCACGCGGTATCTGCGACGCAATCCTTTCGGTATCGTCCGTCTATGAGTACGGGCCAGTTTGGTCGAGAGCCTGTCGAATTTATAATAAATAATGGATTTATGCCTGCTGAATTACGTGAAGCGTACGAAGGTCTCGTAGATCTCGCGTTAACGGCGATTGATGGCGCTTTAAAACGAGCGGAAGACTCCTCCTTCATCCGGTTATTGGGGGATTGTCACCCTGGAAATATTTTATGGATGGAAGATGGTCCAAGTTTTGTTGACCTGGATGATGCTGTAATGGGCCCGGCTATTCAGGATTTATGGATGCTGTTGTCGGGAGATCGAGAGTCTATGGCAATGCAGTTGCGTAAAGTCCTGATCGGATATGAGCAATTTATGACATTTGACTACCAACAGGTCGCTTTAATCGAACCGCTCCGAACGCTGCGCATCATCAACTATGCAGGTTGGTTAGCTCAGCGGTGGAACGACCCCGCATTCCAA
>Ga0115003_10000131_pt1 | contig 60197 bp, 62 predicted proteins | sample ArcticOcean_MG_C_7_FD_88736 | JGI IMG/M metagenome (GOLD analysis project Ga0115003, IMG submission 88736) | Marine microbial communities from western Arctic Ocean - ArcticOcean_MG_CB11_88 | ecosystem: Environmental > Aquatic > Marine > Oceanic | place: Arctic Ocean: Canada Basin | collected...
ATAGTGAATCATATAATCTTTGGAAAAAAATAGCTGGCCTCTCAGATGATAAAATAATTAAAATATCTACATCTGATAATTTTTGGTCAATGGGAGATACGGGTCCGTGCGGACCGTGTTCTGAAATTTTTTATGATCATGGAGATAAATTGAAAGGAGGACCTCCAGGCAGTGTTGATGAAGATGGAGATAGATTTATTGAAATCTGGAATTTAGTCTTTATGCAATATGAACAAATTTCAAAAGATAAAAGGATTAATCTACCTAGACCATCTGTTGATACAGGTATGGGGTTAGAAAGAATGACGGCAGTACTTCAAGGCACACATGATAATTATAACATTGATCACTTTAAAAAAATTATAAGTGCCTCTGCAGACATTACTAAAGCTCCTATCAACAGCAAAACAGTTGCTAGCCATAGAGTGATTGCTGACCACCTAAGAGCAAGTAGTTTTTTAATAGCAGAAGGCATACTTCCGTCTAACGAAGGACGTGGCTACGTGCTTAGAAGAATTATGAGAAGAGGAATGCGGCACGCTCACACGCTAGGCAGTAAAAATTCAATTTTCTTTAAACTTTTTGGAACACTTTTAAACGAAATGTCAGAAAGTTATCCTGAACTTAAAAGAGGAAAAGATTTGATTGAAGAGACATTTAAAAATGAAGAGGAAAAATTTTCGTCTCTATTAGAGCGTGGAATTAAAATATTAGATGAAAATTTAGAAAAAGTTAAAAACAAAACTTTACCTGGTGAAATAGCTTTTAAACTTTATGATACTTATGGTTTTCCATTAGATTTAACTGCAGACATTTTAAGAGAAAAAAATATTACCGTTGACAATGTTAGTTTTGAAAAATCTATGGAGAAAAGCAAACAATTAGCAAGAGCTAATTGGAAAGGTTCTGGCGATAAATTAGTTGAAGAAAAATGGTTTAAAGCTAGAGAAGAGCTGAGTGCAACAGAATTTTTAGGTTACGAGCATGACAAAGCTGAAGGCGTTATTTTAAAAATATCAAAAGATAATATATTTGTTGAAGAAGCACAAACTGGTGATGAGATTGAAATAATAACTAACCAAACTCCTTTTTATGGTGAGTCAGGTGGTCAAGTTGGTGACCAAGGCATTATCAGCACAAATAAATCAAAAATCACTATTAAAGATACTTTAAAAAAAATGGGGGATCTACATGTCCATTTAGGAAAAATAGATTATGGTTCCATTAAAGTGGGTGAGACAGTTAATCTTGAGATAGATAAGGAAAAGAGAAATAATGCTAAAGCATATCATTCAGCCACTCACTTATTACACGAGGCACTAAGAAGAACTCTCGGCAAACATGTTACCCAAAAAGGTTCTTTGGTGAGTCCAGAAAAACTAAGATTTGATTTTAGTCATAACAAGCCTATTGAAAAAAATGAGATCAGTAAAATAGAAAAATTTGTTAACGATTTAGTTGAAGTTTCAAGTGAAGTTAGGACACGAATAATGACACCTAAAGAAGCTGTAGAGAATGGTGCTTTAGCTTTATTTGGAGAAAAATATGGAGACGAAGTTAGAGTTCTCTCAATGGGAAAAGAAGGAGATTTGTTTTTTTCTACTGAATTATGTGGGGGGACACATGTTAGAAACATAAAAGATATTGGTAAATTTAAAATTATTAGCCAATCGTCTATTGGATCAGGAATAAGAAGAGTAGAGGCTCTTAGGGATAAACAGCTTGAAAATCATGAAAAAAATTTACAGGAAAATAAATTTAATAAAGATAAAAACTTAACTGAAGAAATTAATTCTATTAAAAAGGAATTAAAATTATTGAGTATTATACCAAATTACAGTGAAAATACAAAATTAGGAGATAATTTAAAAAACTTAACAAAACAAATTGAGCAAATTAAGATTAAAAATATAATTAATAATAAGAATAAAAATATAATTAAAGATAAAAAAATAGATAATTTTATTTTAAGATATCAAGTTCTTACTGATTTACCTTCTAAAGAATTAAGAAATATAGTAGATCAAGGAAAAAAAGAAATTAATGAAGGTGTAATATTTGCTTTTAGTATTTTCGAAGGAAGAGTTGGAGTGGCTGTTGGGGTGACTAAAAAATTAACAGAAAAATTTGACGCAGTTACTCTTGTCAAACAAGCTGCAGAAATTTTAGGTGGTAAGGGTGGCGGTGGTAAAGCAGACTTTGCACAAGCAGGTGGAGTCGATCAAAATAAAATTGAAGAAGCTTTTGAAGTTTTAGGTAAAAAAATTAGTTAAGTTTTTTTTTCAAATTAGAATTTAATTTTTCAAGAAACTCATTAGTAGTCAAATACTTAGCTGATTTATCAACTAGTATAGCAAGATCTTTAGTCATAGATCCACTTTCTACAGTTTCAATACAAACGCTTTCTAATGTCTTAGAGAATTTTATTAACTCATCATTATCATCTAATTTTCCTCTATGGGCTAAACCTCTGGTCCAGGCAAAAATAGATGCAATTGGATTAGTAGAAGTTTCTTTTCCTTGTTGATGCATTCTGTAATGTCTTGTTACCGTGCCATGTGCAGCTTCAGCCTCAACTATTTTTCCATTAGGTGACATTAAAACACTCGTCATTAAGCCTAAAGAACCAAAACCTTGGGCAACTGTGTCGGATTGAACATCTCCATCGTAATTTTTACAAGCCCAAATATATGCTCCATTCCATTTCATTGCACATGCAACCATGTCATCGATTAGTCTGTGTTCATATGTTATATTTGCATTTTTAAACTTTTCAGAAAATTCTTTTTGGAACACTTCTTCAAACAAATCTTTAAATCTTCCATCGTAAGCTTTTAAAATAGTATTTTTAGTTGATAAATAAACTGGCCAATTTCTTTCCAAACCATAGTTCATACAAGATCTCGCAAAATCCTTAATTGAATCGTCCAAGTTGTACATTGACATCGCAACACCAGGACCTGGAAAGTTGAAAACTTCAAATTCTTTTTTTTCTTTTTCATCTTCAGAAGTCCATTTAATTTCCATTTTACCTTTTCCTGGAACTAAAAAATCTGTTGCTCTGTACTGATCTCCAAAAGCATGTCGTCCAATTACAATGGGTTTTGTCCATGTAGGAACTAATTTAGGAATATTTTTACATATAATAGGCTCTCTAAAAACCGTTCCACCTAATATATTTCGTATCGTCCCATTAGGAGATCTCCACATTTTTTTTAGATTAAACTCTTTAACTCTCTCTTCATCAGGAGTTATTGTTGCACATTTAATACCTACTCCATATTTATTTATCGCATTCGCAGAGTCTATAGTTATTTGATCTGAGGTTTTGTCTCTACTTTCTACTCCTAAGTCATAATATTTTATATCTAAGTCTAAATAAGGTGAAATAAGTTTTTCTTTGATAAATGACCAAATAATTCTTGTCATTTCGTCTCCATCCAACTCAACGATAGGGTTTTTTACCTTAATTTTCGACATAGATATTTACAAATATGAATTGATTAAAATGAAATTTTATACATATTAGGCTTCTTTATCAAATTTAAAAATATGTTAAATACAATTTTGCCTAAAATACACAAAGAAGGTTACCGTTTTCTAGCTATAGCTATAGTGATTACTTTCATTTGTCTGCTGTTCTCAAAAATATTAGGATTAATTGCAATTTTATTAACGGTTTGGGTTTACTATTTCTTTAGAGATCCTGATCGAGTCTCTATCCAAGATGATAACTTTTTAGTAAGTCCTGCAGATGGTTTAATTTCGAATATTTCAGAAATAGATGGACCTGCGGAACTTTCTTTAGAAAATAAAAAATTTACTAAAATTAGCATTTTTATGAATGTCTTTAATTGTCATGTTAATCGAACACCTATTTCAGCAAAAGTAGAGGAAATACTTTACAAGCCTGGAAAATTCTTGAACGCATCGCTTGATAAATCCAGCGAAGAAAATGAAAGAAATTATTATAGACTAAGATTAAAAAATGGAGATGAAATTATAATAGTTCAAATAGCAGGTTTAATAGCTAGAAGAATAGTAACTGAAGTTGAAGTTAACCAATCGATCGAACAAGGTGAACGAATAGGAATGATAAGATTTGGAAGTAGAGTGGATGTTTATTTTAGTAATAGAAAATTATTAGCTAAACTAGGACAAAACGTAGTTGCTGGAGAAAGTTTATTAGCAGTGAAATAAAATGGAAGAGAAAAATTCTTTTAAAATATCAGCATCAAAAAAATCTAGATTTATTTTACCCAACCTACTAACCTTAATTGGTGTTTGCCTTGGCATTAGTTCAATAAAATTTGCTATAGATCAAAATTATAACATAGCAGTAATTTTTTTAATTTTTGCGGCAATTTTAGATACCTTAGACGGAAGAATAGCTAGATTAATTAAAGGAACTTCTGAATTTGGAAAAGAATTAGATTCACTCACAGACTTTGTTAGTTTTGGTATCGCCCCTGCTTTTATATTATACTTCTGGGAATTAAAGAACTATGGAAAAATAGGATGGGCTATAACTTTAATTTTTTCTGTGTGTTGTGTATTAAGACTCGCAAGATTTAACCTAACAAAAATTTCTGAAGATGCTGAATGGAAGCGGAATTATTTTGAAGGGGTACCTTCGCCAGCAGGAGCAATATTAATATTATTACCATTAATTTATGAGCTTTCAGACTTACAGTTTAATTTAAATGTCAAAAAATTTACACCTTATTTAGTAGTAATCGTTGCGATTCTCTTGATTAGTAACATTCCAACTTTTTCATTAAAAAAAATTAAAATATCAAGCCAACTAACAATTTTTTTGCTCTTTGGAATAGTAGTAATTTTTGTTTCATTAATTTTTTTTACATTTAAGGCATTACTAATTTTAGGTTTACTATATTTAACTTCAATTCCAGCGAGTTATCTTTTATACAAAAAAACAAAAAAAAAATTAAGCGAAACTATGAAAGAAGAAGATCATGAAGATATTCTTTAATGAAAAAAACAAAGAGAGCAAAAAAAAGTAGAACCTGGGTCATTAAGCAACATCGAGACCAATTCTTCAAAAAAGCTAAGGTGCTTGGTTACAAATCAAGAGCAGCCTTTAAATTAATTGAATTAAATAAAAAATTTAATTTTATAAAAAAAAATTCAAATTTATTAGATATCGGATCTACACCAGGAGGCTGGTCTCAAGTAGCGTCAAAAATTATAACTAACGGAAAAATTCTTGCAGTTGACATCACACCCATGGAAAAATTAGAAAATGTAGTATTTTTAAACGATGATTTTTTAGAAGAAAAAACGCAAGAAAAAATACTGAATATTTTTAAAACAAAAATTGATGTTGTTATCTCTGATATGGCTGAAAATACAACTGGTAACAAAAGTGTTGATTCTATAAGGACCAACAATCTTTGTAGTGAAGTTATCAATTTTTCTTTAAAAACACTGGCCCAAAAAGGAACTTTAATATGCAAATTATTTATGGGAGAAGATTTTTTAGAAGTAAAAAATTTAGCAAAAAACAATTTTAAAAAAGTAGATTTTTTTAAACCAGAATCAAGTAGAAGTGAGTCAAAAGAAACTTATATTATCTGTTCTTCACTAAAGTCTTTTTAAATTATTAGAATTGTATATAAGTGTATATGGAACTTATCAAAGAAGCTTTAACATTTGACGATGTGCTACTTGTGCCTAGATATTCTTCAGTTCTTCCCTCGGAAACAAATTTAAATATAAATTTAGGAGGTAATTTAGATTTAAAAATTCCATTTTTATCATCTGCTATGGATACCGTCACTGAATCCAGCATGGCTATTGCCATTGCTCAGAAAGGCGGTTTAGGAATTATTCATCGTAATTTTCCTATACATAAACAATGCAAGGAAATTAAAAAAGTTAAAAGTAAAAACTTAATTACCGGAGCTGCTATTGGGACAGCTAGTGAAGATTTAATAAGAGTTAAATCAATCTTAGACGCAGGTGTGGATCTAATAGTTATAGATACAGCTCATGGGCATAGTGAAAAAGTTATAAAAATACTTAGAAAAATAAAAAAAATTAGTTCTAAGACTCCAATTTGCGTAGGAAACATTGCATCTGGTGAAGCTGCTCTTAAACTATACAACGAAGGTGCCGATATTTTAAAAGTTGGTATTGGTCCTGGATCTATTTGCACTACTAGATTGATAGCTGGTATTGGCGTACCGCAAATAACTGCTGTAATGGAAGTTAAAAAAACTATGAAAAATAAGAAAATTAAAATAATTTCTGATGGTGGAATAAAATTTTCAGGAGATTTAGTAAAAGGGCTTGCGGCAGGTGCGGACGCTATAATGATGGGATCAATTTTTGCCGGAACAGACGAAAGTCCTGGAAAAAAATTTAAGTATAAAAATAAATTTTATAAATCTTATAGAGGTATGGGTTCAATTGGGGCTATGTCTGCAGGATCGTCAAATAGATATTCTCAAATACATCATAAAGATAAATCAAAATTTGTTGCAGAGGGTGTAGAAGCGAGAGTTTCTCACAAAGGCCCTGTTGATGAAATTTTATATCAATTACAAGGGGGCCTAAGATCATCAATGGGTTACATAGGTGCAAAAATGATTGCAGATATTCAAAGAAAAGCACGATTTGTAAAAATCACTAAAGCAGGATTCTACGAAAGTATGGTACATAGCGTAGAAATGACCAAAAAAAATAATTATAAATTGTGAAAAAAAAAGCTTTAATCACACTAGTATCACTAGTTTTATTTTTTTTTAATCACACATTAGTTAGTGCAAAAAACTCATATTTTGACGATGGAAAAAAACTATTTGATGACAAAAACTATAAAGACTCTAAATTTTACTTTGAAAAAGATATAGTCTTTAATCCAAAAAGTGAAATTTCTTATCTTTATTTAGCAAAAATTTTTAAAGAAGAAGACAACACTAGCTTAGAAGAAAATAATTTAAATACTGTATTATTACTTAACCCAAAGAATGAAGAAGCAATTTACCTTCTAACATTGCTTAACATTAAAAATTCAAACTTTTCAAAAGCTAAAGAGCTTATAGATATATTGAATTCTGTTTGTAAAAAGATGTGTTCATCCAGATTAGAGTTACAAACCAAACTTGACAGTTCATTAAAAAGTGAATGAACTTGAGATTAAATAAAGATAAAATAATAGTTATTGATTTTGGCTCACAGGTAACAAAATTAATTGCAAGGAGAATAAGAGAATACTCAGTTCTGTCAGAAGTCTTAACTTTAAAAGATTTAAAAAAAAAAAAAATATTTTCTGGTGTAAAAGGCATAATTTTGTCTGGAGGACCTTCAACTGTTACAAAGAGCTCACACCCAAAAATACCTAACGGAATCTTTAATTTAAATATACCCATTTTGGGAATTTGCTATGGCCTTCAATTAATTGCAAAACAATTTAAAGGGAAAGTTAAAACTAATATTAAAAAAAGAGAATTTGGAAGAAGTACTTTGATTAAAAATAAAAATTCATTATTAACAAAAAATTTTTTTAAAAGAAACAAATCAGTTGTGTGGATGAGTCATCAAGATTCTGTCTATAAGTTGCCTGTTGGGTTTTCAAAAATTGCCTCTACAAAGCAATCTGAAATAACAATCATAGAAAATAAAAAAAGAAAAATATATGGAATACAATTTCATCCTGAAGTTACGCATACAAAGAATGGAGATATTATTTTTAAAAATTTTATTTTTGATATTTGTAAAGTAAAAAAGCAATGGAAATTGGAATCTGAAAAAAAAAGAATTATTGAAGAAATTAAACAAACAGTACATAAAGATAAAGTTATATGTGCTTTATCAGGAGGTGTTGATAGTAGCGTTGTTGCTTTATTAATCCACAAAGCTATAGGCAAAAACTTAAAATGTATTATGGTTGATACTGGTTTAATGAGAAAAGATGAGTTCAAAAAAAGTTACCGAATTTTTAAGAATAAATATAAATTGAATGTCAAAATAATTGATGCTTCAAAAATTTATTTTAAAAAACTTAAAAATATCACCAATCCTGAAAAAAAAAGAAAAATTATAGGAAATCTATTTATTAAATTATTTGAAGCAGAGGCTAAATTATTTAAAGGTGTTAAATTTTTAGCACAAGGCACATTGTACCCTGATATTATCGAAAGCAGATCTGTTACTGGTAGTAAAACATCTAAAATAAAATCACATCATAATGTTGGTGGTTTACCCAAAAAAATGAACTTAAAATTGATTGAACCTTTAAAGGAATTTTTTAAAGACGAGGTCAGAGTGCTCGGTAGTTCTGTCGGTCTAGTTAAAACTATATCAAACCAACATCCTTTTCCTGGACCAGGGCTGGCAATAAGAATAGTTGGTAATATTACTCCCAAGAAAGTCAAAATTTTACAAAAAGCTGATTCTATTTTTATTCAAGAACTTATTAAAAATAATTTATATGATAAAATTTGGCAAGCTTACGCAGCATTGTTGCCTGTAAAAACAGTGGGAGTTATGGGAGATTCAAGAACCTATGAATATATTTGTTTAATCAGAGCAGTGGTATCTGAAGATGGAATGACAGCAGATTATTTTAACTTTCCAAAAACATTTTTAGATGAAATTTCAAATAAAATCATAAATGGTGTGAAGGGTATAAATAGAGTTGTTTATGATATAACTTCAAAACCACCTAGCACTATTGAACTTGAGTAAGAAATGAAAAAAAATATTTTAAAAATTATAAGAACTAAAAATAAAAGACCTTTAGTTTGTCTCACAGCATATTCTAAGCCTATAGCAAAAATTTTAGATAAATATTGTGACATCGTTTTAGTTGGCGATTCTCTAGCCACAGCTATGTATGGTATGAAAAACACTCATCAAGTGAGTCTTGAAATGATGATACAACATGGAATTAGTGTTAAATCTAATTTGACTAAAGCATTATGTGTTTTAGACATGCCAACCAATACTTACAGGAGCATTAAAGAAGCCAAAAAAAATGCAGAATTGCTTATTAAGAAAACAAGATGTGATGCAGTTAAAATGGAATGTAATGGTAAAAATTTCAAAATCATAGAAAGTATAGTTAAGATGGGCATTCCTGTAATGGGGCATATTGGATTTACACCGCAATATTATAAAAAGTTTAGAGTGCATGGTGTATTGGAGAAAGAACGTTTTAAATTAATCGATGAAGCAAAAAAAAATGAAACAGCAGGTGTGTTTAGCCTGGTTGTAGAATGTGTTTCTGCTCTTGTTGCAAAAGAAATAACCCAAATTTTGAAAATTCCAACAATAGGGATTGGGGCCTCAATTCATTGCGATGGCCAAATTTTAGTCACAGATGATATGCTTGGATTAAGTGGATTTTATCCAAAATTTGTTAAAAAATTTGTAAATTTAAATAATATAATTGAAAAAGGAGTGCAAAAATATAATAAAGATGTATTGAGTAAAAAATTTCCCAGTAAAAAAAATACTTTTTAAAATATGTCTGAAAAACCAGTAAATAATACTTTACAAAATAACACCATAAATTTTATTAAAAAAAATTTAAAAAATTTAATTATTTTATCTATTTTTTTAATTTTAATATTTTTTTGTTATCTTTTTTACAACGATTTACAGAAAAAAAATGAAATAAAAATCTCAGAACAGTACACTTATGCGACCATTCAATTTAAAGCAAAAAAAGTAAATGAATCTAAACAACTGTTAGAAAACATTATTAATGAAAGCCATAAATTCTATTCACCTCTAGCTCTCTACTTTATTATCAATAACAATTTAGAAAAAGATTCTTTAAAAATAATTAATTTTTTTGATGAAATTTTACAAATTGGCTCGATCGACCAAGAAAATTTAAATTTAATTAAAATAAAAAAAGCTATTTTTTTATTTAGTATTGGGGATGATGAGTTAATAGTGAAAACTTTAAACCCAGTAATTAATTCTGACTCTGTCTGGAAGAATATGGCTATCAAATTAATATCAGATTATTTTATATCAAAAAATAAAAAATTAAAAGCAAACGAATACATTCAATTGTTAAACAAAAAGTTAAAAAAATAAATTACAATGCAAAGATTGTTGCTAATCTTTATTGCTGTGGCAGTAACCTCTTGTTCGTTTGATAACAAAACTGGAATATGGAAAGATGCAACCAAGATTCCGGTAGAGAGTCAAAGTACAGAAACGATTGTTGATAATAATTCAAATGCACGATACGAAAATACTTTTATAAAAAATGAAACTTTTAATGAAGAAAAAGAACCTCTAAAATTTACTAATGTTCAAATTGATACTCCAATTAAAATAGTAAATTGGACTGAGCGGTATGCACTTCCAACTAATAATATTTCTAACTTTTCCTACAGCGACAATAAAGTTTTATTATTTAAAAGTCCTAAGCTAAGTAAGCCGCTATCTAATAAGAAGCACTCAAATAAAAGTATTGTTTTTTATAAAAATAATTTAATTTCCCACGATCATAAAGGAGCAATTTTTATCTATTCACTGAACTTAAATAAAAAAATATTTAAATATAACTTTTATAAAAAAAACTTTAAAAATTTTGATAAAAAGATTTATCTCATTGTAAATGAAAATATTTTATACGCAGCTGATAATCTAGGATATTTATATGCAATTAATTTAGATAACAGCTCAATTATTTGGGCTAAAAATTATGGCATACCCTTCAGGTCAAATTTAAAATTTGCAAATAATCAAATTTTTGTGGCCAATCAAGACAACGTTATTTATTCTGTTGATCCAAAAACGGGTGATAAAAATTGGCAATTTGCAACAAGCCTCACTTTTTTAAAATCTGATTTTGAAAATACTCTAGCGTTAGATTTAATAAATAATACATTATTTTTTATGAACACTAGCGGTGAACTTTATTCCATCAATTATACTACCAAGCAAATTAATTGGATTGTAAATTTTAAAGGTTCTTCTTTAATTGAAGACACGGAACTATTTTTAAGCCAACCTATTGTTTTAAAAAATAATAATTTGATTATATCTACTGAAAAAGCAATATTAAGTTATAATCCAGTTTTCGGTTCACGAAACTGGAGCTTTTCTGCTGAACCAATCATCAAACCTATTATAACATCAGATTACACCTTTGTTGTTCTGAAGAATAATCTTTTAATATGTTTAGATAACACTAATGGTAATGTTGTATGGTCTAAAAATATTTTTGCAGACATAGAAGACAATAAAATAATTAAAAATATTGACTCCATTATTGATTTTAAAATTGTAGATAGTAAAATTCAAGTTTATTTTAGAAGTGGGCATCAGCTATCTTTTAATTTTAAAAATGGAAATTTAAATTATTCAGATAGAATTAGCAAAAATGGTATTAATTCAGAAATAATTTTCTTAAATAATAATATGTTTTTAGTTGATAGCAAAAACAAGCTATTAAAATTTAATTAATTTAATTGTTGGAATTAGAACTTAACAAAGAAAGCTGAGTAATTTTTCCCTCGCCTAATGAGTCTGTAGGTTTTACAGGATAATCACCTGTAAAATAATGATCACACAATTGAGGATACAATTTATTTCTTTCTCCAAAACCAAGAGCTTTATACAAGCCTGCTAAACTTAAAAATTTTAATGATTTAGCATTTATGTGTTCGCACATTTCTTGATTATTTTTATTATTGGCTAATAATTCTTCTTTTGTAGGCATGTCAACACCATAAAAATCGGGAAAAAGAATTTCAGGACAAGCTATTCTTACGTGAACTTCTTTAGCTCCTGCATTATAAAGCATTTTAACTATTTTGTGACATGTTGTTCCCCTAACTAAAGAGTCATCAACTAAAATAATTGACTTGTCTTTTACAAGGGTTTGAGTCGCGTTTAATTTTAACTTAACCCCAAAGCTTCTTATAGATTGAGTAGGCTCAATAAAGGTTCTACCAACATAATGATTTCTTATAAGACCTAATTCAAAACTTTTTTTGGTATATTGACTGAAGCCCAGCGCCGCTGGCACTCCAGAGTCTGGCACAGGGACAACTAAATCAGCTTTTAAATCCGTCTCTTTAGCAAGTTCTTCACCCATTTTTTTTCTAAATTCATAAGCACAACGACCATCAATTAGACTATCTGGACGAGCAAAATATATATATTCAAAAGCACATGGCCTAGCTTTAATAGGTGGGAAGGGCTTTGTGCTATTTAATTTTCCATTTTCAATTGTTACAATTTCTCCATTTTCCACTTCTCTAATAAATTTAGCTCCTATAATATCTAAAGCACAAGTTTCTGAAGCAAAAACATAAGAATTTTTTAATTTTCCAATAACAAGTGGCCTAATGCCAAATGGATCCCGTAACCCGATAAGTTTTTCATTAGTCATCATGACCAATGCATATCCTCCTTGTATTTGAAAAAGAGTATCAATAATTTTATCTATCATTTTATTTCTTTTTGATTTTGCAATTAGCTGAACTATTGTTTCTGTATCACTGGTAGTTCTAAATATAGCACCATCCCGGACAAGGTTATTTCTAAGTTCTATAGCGTTAGTTAAGTTTCCGTTATGCGCCAAGCTAACACCACCACTATAAAGGTCAGCAAAAAAAGGCTGTATATTTCTTAAAGAGACCTCACCAGTCGTAGAATATCTATTATGCCCGATAGCAGATTTACCAGGCAACTTTTTTATTACCATTGGATCAGTAAAGTGATCACCTACTAATCCTTGTCTTTTTTCTGAATGAAAGGTTTTGTTATCGAAGGAAACAATACCACAACCTTCCTGTCCTCTATGTTGTAGGGCGTGCAAACCAAGAGCAACCAATGCAGATGCATCTTCATGATCTGAAATACCAAAAATTCCACACTCTTCTCTAGGTTTATCTAATTTAAATTTTTTCAATTTTTTCTTTAGTATTTATTATATCTTTGTAATTAGGAAATTCTTTAATAAGTAAATCAGAACCTCTTTTCACTATGTCAAAAGAAAAAGCGCTAGTCGTTGTCATGCTCCATTTCTCATATGGATAAAACCAGTTTAAAAAAGAAAAAAAACAAACTACAACAACATAACCTTTAAATACTCCAAAAATAATTCCAAATGATTTATCTACAGATCCAAGGCCAGTCCAGGTTACAGTTCTCCCAATAGATTTACCTAAAAGAACACAGATGAACAAAGTAAAAATAAACACAAAAATGCCAATTCCTATATTATTTATGAATTGTGAGTCAATATAGTTGCTTACCCAGGGCTGCAATTTAGGTGTTAAGACTATTGTTGTTATTGCGGAAACTATCCACTTTAGAGAAGAAAGAAAGCTCAATGAGAAGCCTTGTGATAAACATTTTATTATATTGTATAAAACAATTAATATAAAAAACATGTCAAAAAGTAAGACTTCTTCTTTTATAAATTCTAAAAAGCTACTCATCACCAAAAGGTTTTAAAACTAATATGAGTTTTGGCAAAAGAGTTAAAACAGAAATTAGAGCAAGCAACATTGCTATTCCTGTGAAGACACCAAAATAAATGGTTGGTATAAAGTTAGACAACACTAGGATAGAAAACCCAAAGACAATAGTGATTGAGGTATTAAGTATAGCCACCCCAACTGTATTGTGACACCTATCAACTGTTTGATTGTAGTTCTTTATCTTTTCAAATTCTTCTTTGAATCTGTAAATATAGTGGATGCTATTATCTACGGCTATGCCAATAGTAATTGCTGCTATTGTGATGGTCATCATATCTAATGGAATTCCAAGAAGACCAATAATACCTAAAATAAAAAATGCAGCCATAAAATTAGGAACAACCCCAATAAAAGACAGCATTAAATTTCTAAAAAGAATTAAGAACATTAATGAAATACCAACCATAACAACACCCAAAGTTAAAATTTGAGACTTAAAAAGACTCTGTAGTAAATTATTAAAAAGAATTACAACACCTGCTAATTTGAACTCATCTTTTGTTAATCCCACTTTAGTAATCAATTCTTCTTTTATTTTATTAATCAGATCATTTCTCCTGAGATCTTTTGTAGAATCTTTAATCCTCACACTAATTCTAGCCTCACTATTTTTTACTGATATATACGGAGAAATAATTTCTCCTTTAATTTCTTCTGGTATCTTACTGTATAAAACTCCTGTTTCTAAAGTTTCAAGTTTACCACCAGTTAGATCTTCAGCCACTCTTATGATTGAACCAAATGACATAACTTTTCCTATTTCTGGCAAAGAATCTAAATAATCATGCACTTTTAAAATTTTATCTATTTTATTTCTTGTGAACCAATATTTTGCTGGGTCTTCTTTACTATTTTGATTGTCATTATCCCATTCAGAGAATTCATCATCTTTTTCTTTTTTTTCTTTGCTATTAGGAAATTTTAAAACAACATCTAAAGTAGTCGTTCCACCAAGCTTATCATCAATAAGCTTCATACCTTTGTATATTTCCGTTTTTTTATCAAAATAATTAATAAAACTATTTTCTACTTCTAGTTTTGAAATTCCGTACACACTTAAAGCTATTACAATCAGAGCAGAGCCAAATATTATTGAAGTATTATTTTTAGTAAAATTACTAAGCGCATTAGTTATTCTAGATTTATCTTCATTTTGACCAATAGAGTCTTCAACATTACTAAATGTATTAAGAAGAGCGGGGACTAAAGTAAAAGTTATAATTACGGATACAATAAGTCCTAACGTCATCATCCAACCAAAATCAATAATAGGTTTGATACCACTAAATATTAAAGACAAGAAAGCGCAGATCGTAGTTAATACCGTATAAAGTATCGGCAAAAACATTTTACTACTAGCTTCATACACAGCTTCTTTGATGCTAAAATTTTCAAATTCTTTTTTAATTTGCAAGAACCTAACAGTGACATGGATATTCATTGCCATATTAAGTATCAACATTAGGGCAATAAAATTTGAAGAAATTACTGTAACCTTCCAGCCTAATAAGCCTAAAATTCCAATCATTGTGCCCACAGAAAAAGCGCAACCTAATAATGGTATGACAACTAATTTAATTTTCTTAAAAATTAGCCACAGTGTAATAATGATAAATAAAAAAACACCTATACCAAAAACGACAATATCACTTTGAACAAATGACATCATGTCATCCGTTATCATTGGCAACCCACCTAAGTGTATTTGGGCATTTTCACCGTATTTTTTGATTACCTCTCTGATCTCACTAATATTTTGATGGTTTTTTTGGTTATATAAATCTCTGTAAGAGTCATACTTATCATTAAAAATGTCCCTACTTTTCTTTTGTGAGTTATTTAAACTTCCCTCTAGTTCAAGATTAAAGTAATTATTTTTAGTTTTTATGAGTTCGTTTAATTTTTTATCTTTTTTTAAGTAAACAACCACACCCGAGGTTTTACCATCACTGCTAATAACGTAGTCTTTATAAATTGGACTGTTAAGAATTTCTTCAAAACCTTTTTCTTTATCTATTTCTGGATATGACAAAGTTTTATAATTCTTTAATCTTTCCATTAAAGGTTTGTTACTATTTTTAAAAAGTGGAACGTCAATTATAGAAATTACACTATCAACCCATTCAAGCTTTTCTATTTTTGACTTTAAAAACTGAAGATTAATAATTGTTTCTTCGTCTGTAAAACTTAGAACCGGAGTATAAGTAAGAACAAGGTAATCTTTAGAGCCATACCTTTCGTTAATTTCTCTTAAATATTTTAAATCTTTATCGCTTTCTAGTAGCAAAGAGTCAGTAGACGCATCTAACTTGAAGTCTTTTGAGAAATAAAGAAAAAAAGATAAAGAAAGGCAAACCAAAACAATAGAAATTTTTGAGAAATCTATAATTATTGTTCTGTAGATTTTGGAAAACATTACTTTAATTGAGATATATCTTAATTTTTAAATAACAAAAGCATTAATTTTTAGGTAAATCTTTAAATTTAGTAAATGCGCCTTCAAACTCTACGTGAACAACCCCAGTTGACCCATGTCTATGCTTACCAAGAATAAGCTCTGCCCCACCATGTATATCACTCATTTTAGATTGCCATTCAGCAAATTCTATAGAACCTTCTTTGGGTTTTTTCCTTTCAAGATAATATTGCTCTCTGTAAACAAATATAACAACATCAGCATCTTGTTCTATGGATCCTGATTCTCTAAGATCAGAAAGCTGTGGTTTTTTGTCGTCTCTTTGCTCAACAGCTCTTGATAGCTGTGATAGCGCAACAACTGGAACATTAAGTTCCTTTGCTAAAGCTTTTAATCCTTGTGTTATTTCAGATATTTCTTGAACTCTTCCATCCATCCTATTTGAATTAGTTCTCATTAATTGAATGTAATCTACGACAATTAATTTTAATCCAAAAAGTCTTTTAATCCTTCTGGCTCTATTACTTAGGGTTGAAATCGCAATTGCCGGAGTTTCATCTATATAAAGTGGTAAGTCATATATGTTTCTAGAAGTTTCTATATATCTATTCAGAGTATCTTCAGATGCTTTACCCGTTCTTATTTCATGAGAAGAAATTCTAGCCTGCTCAGATAAAATTCGAGTTGATAGTTGTTCAGATGACATTTCTAATGAAAAAAAAGCAACAGATCCTTTCTCATTATTTTCCTGCATATTCTTAGCAGCGTAAAAAGCAATATTAGTCGCAAGAGCTGTTTTACCCATTGAAGGTCTGCCAGCTATAATAATAAGATCAGATTTGTGTAGACCGCCTAATTTTTGATCCAAATCCGTCAATCCAGTTGGAACACCAATTATACCGTGATCACTCTTCATGGCCAAAGTGGCCATCTCGATAGTTTGATCAACAGCTTGATTAAATTTCATAAAAGTTTGTGAAAAGTTTCCTCTTTCCGCTAAATCAAACAGAGATTTTTCTGCATCTTCAATTATATTTTCTCCAGTTTTTTCTGTTTGGTCATCTTTTGCTTGGTCTTCAATCCCATCAGAGATAAATATTAATTCTCTTTTGACAAACATTTCATGAATAATTTTTGCGTAGTCGATTGCTTGTTTTATAGAGGAGGAAAATCTTGTTAGTTTTACTAAATAATCAACACCACCAACTTCACTTAAACCCGAGTCATTTTCAAAATAATTTTTTAGGGTAATAGGGTTAGCTATCATTCCTTTGTTGTTTAAATTTTCTATTACTTCATAAATTTTTCTGTGAACGGGGTCAAAAAACTTACCTGCATTTACAATATTCGATATTTCATCAATGATATCATTGTTAACTAAAACTGACCCAATAAGAGATTGTTCAGCCTCAATATTTGAAGGTAATTTATTTTCATCTGTTGAAGTAAGACTGAGTTTTGCTTTTTCCATAGAAGGAATAATAATTGAACTCAAAATAATAGAAACTTAAAAGTTACGCACTTTTTTTTTTACCTGTGGAAAAATGAAAATTAAATAGAATCTATTTTATCAACTTGTAAATTGACGCTAACAGCAACTTCAGCGTGAAGATTTACATTGATTTTGTATTTACCTACTTGGGTAATTTCTTGCCTTAAATCAATTTGTGAAGGGCTAATTTCAACTTTTAGCATTAGTTTAAAAGCATTAGATATTTCTTTAGGTTTTATTGAACCATAAAGTTCACCATTCTCTTTAGATTCTTTATTAAATTTTAAAAATTTATTTTCAATTTTTGTGGCTATTTCTTTAAATTGAATTTTTACTTCTTCATTTTTTTTATTTAATTCAATTTTTTTTTTACTTATAAATTCAATATTTTCTTTGCTAGCCCGCAAAGCCTTACCTTGTCTTAATAAAAAATTTCTAGCAAACCCGTTTTTAACTTCAACTTGATCGCCGATTTTTCCAAGTTTTATAATATTTTCTAGAAGCACAACTTGCATGATTAAATCAATCCTAATATTTTAGCTTTTTTTATCTCACTTGTTAGTTTTCTTTGTTTATTTTGTGAAACAGAAGTTATTCTTGAAGGCATAATTTTATCGGTGTCTGAAATGTATCTTCTTAATAATTTAATGTTTTTATAGTCAATTATGGGAGCTTCTTTTCCAGACAAAGGGCATTTTTTAGAAAACCTAGAGTCAGATTTTTGAAACAAACTTAGTTTGTTCAAAGGATTTTGTGGTCTTTTATTAAATTTGTTATTTTTTCTTTTCATTACCCTCTTTGAAATAATCTGTTTCAGTATCCAATTCTTTATATCTAACAGTTAGATATCTAAGAAGAGAGTTGTCAATTATACTATTTCTTTTTATTTCTTCTAAAGTTTTATTTTCAGCTTCAAATTTATAGTGAATATAAAAACCTTTATTGTAAGCCTTAATTTTTTTAGCAAAACTAAGTAAGCCCCATTTCTCAACTTTTATAACTTTACCATCTGTTTTAGTAATAATATCTTTATACTTTTTCTCTATATCATTGAGTTGTGGAGTGGATAGATCTTGTTTGGCAATTAATGTGTGTTCGTAAAAATTCATTCGACAATTATTAGTTGTTTATTTATTAAAAGAACGGTTTTATACTATTATAAATTCTTCAATTCAATACTAATAATGGTATAAAAGAGCATTAATACAAATGAAAGCTATATTGTTTCCAGGCCAGGGTTCTCAAATAGTAGGTATGGGATCTGAATTCTATAATAATTTTCCTCTTGTTAAAAAGTTGTTTGCTGAAGCAGACGAAAAACTAAAGTTTAAAATCTCTAAAATTATATTAGACGGGCCAGACAGCGATCTTAAGCTCACACAAAATACACAACCAGCCATTCTTCTCGTTAGCTATTCTATTTATACGGTTTTGAAAAATGAATTTAATTTTAGTATGGAAAAAATTAAATATTTTGCTGGACATTCATTGGGAGAATATAGTTCTTTGTTATGTGCTAATGCTTTAAGTTTTCAAGACTCTTTATATTTACTTTTTGAAAGAGGTAAGTCTATGCAAGAAGCCGTACCAATAGGCAAGGGCGGTATGTTAGCAATTCTGGGTTCTGATATCTCAGAAATTAGTAACTATATACATCAAATTAAATCTAAAGGAGTTTGTGAAGTTGCTAATGATAATGCGCAAGGACAAATTATTGTAAGTGGAAACATAGAAACTATTGAGGAATTAAAAAATATTTTAAAAGAGAATAAAAAAAAAAGTATATTTTTACCAGTCAGTGCACCATTTCATTGCTCCTTAATGAATCCTGCAGCAATTAAAATGAAAGAAAAAATAGACTTAATAAAATTTAAAGTACCCGACTTTGAAATAGTCAGTAATGTAACAGCTTTACCCGTAAGTAATCCTGAAGATATAAAAAAATTTTTAGTACAACAGATTTGTTCAAAAGTTAGATGGAGAGAAAGTATAGTTTTTATGGGTGAAAAGAAAGTAACAGATTTCATAGAAATAGGGCCTGGTAAAGTTTTAACGGGTTTAGTAAAAAGAATTTTACCTAATAGTAACTCCTTTAGTATTAATTCAATTGATGATATTAAAAAATTAAAGAATGAATCTTAAAAATAAAAAAATTTTAGTTACCGGTGCTACAGGGGGCATAGGTTATAGTTTAGTAAAAAAATTTTACGGACTAGACTCGATTGTTTTAGCCACAGGAACAAATGAAGATAAATTAAATAAGTTAAAAGAAGAGTTTAAAAATATTAAGATAAAATCATTCAAACTTGACCAGCACTTAGGAATAGAAAGTTTTATAGATTCTTGTCACACAGAATTAGGTGGTCTTGATGTTTTGATAAATAACGCCGGTATTACTTCAGACAATCTTTCAATAAGATTAACAGACGAGAATTGGAAAAAAGTAATTGATGTTAATTTAACTTCAACTTTTATAATGTGTAAATACGCCATAAAAAAAATGCTAAAAAACAAACATGGAAAAATTATAAATATTACCTCTATTGTCGCTCACACTGGTAATCCTGGCCAAGCAAATTATTCTGCCTCTAAAGCGGCTATTATTGGTTTTTCAAAAAGCCTAGCAATTGAATATGCAAAAAAAAATATAAATATTAACTGCATCTCACCAGGATTTATAAAAACTGAGATGACAGATAGAATTAATGACGAATTCAAAAAAATGCTCATATCAAGAATACCAAGCGGAGACCTTGGAAAAGGAGAAGATGTAGCAAACAGTGCGGTTTTTCTTGCATCAGACATGTCTGACTACATAACAGGAGAAACAATACATGTTAATGGAGGCATGTATATGGCTTGACAATTATTATATTGATTTAATAACAAATTTTATCAAAACTTGAATATAGGAATTTAAATGTCTGATGTTAGTACAAAAGTTAAAAAAATAGTAGCTGACCACCTCGGTGTTGAAGAAGAGAAAGTAACTAATGAAGCAAGCTTTATCGATGATTTAGGAGCAGATAGCTTAGATACAGTTGAGTTAGTCATGGCATTCGAAGAGGAATTTGGTTCTGAAATTTCTGATAGTGAAGCAGAAAAAATTTTGACTGTTGGGGATGCCGTTAAATTTATTGAAAGCAAAGTCACCAATTAAATTCTTTTTAAACAAAGATCCTATATGACTTCCAGTAATGGTAGCATAATGTTAATTTTATCATCTCCTTCCGGGGCAGGAAAAACAACACTTACTAAAAAAATTCAACAAAAATATCAAAATTTTAAAATATCTGTTTCACACACTACAAGAATAAGTAGGTCAAACGAAGTTGAGGGAATAGACTATTTTTTTATAAATCATAAAGAATTTGAAAAAAAAATCAATAATGAAGATTTTTACGAATGTGCAAAAATATTTGATAATTATTACGGAACCTCAAAAGACTCAGTCAACAAGTTATTAAAAGGTAATAATGATATTTTGTTTGATATTGACTGGCAGGGGACACAAAAATTATCTAAATTTAAAGAACTTAAATTAATTAAAATATTTTTACTACCTCCCAATAAAGAGGAGTTGAAAAAAAGATTAATACAGAGAAACCAAGATGATATTAATATTATTTCAAAAAGATTAAAAGCTTACGATAGTGATATCTGTCATTGGTCAGACTATGATTATGTAATTATAAACAATAGTCTAGAGCATTGTTTTTCACAAATCGAAAAAATTATTTTATCTGAAAAAAATAAGATTATTTAAAGTTGTTTTTCAAAAAATTCAGTAATTTTAAAGTATTCACTTTCAGATAATTCATTAGGTCTCAAATTTAGATTGATATTTATTTTTTTTGCAACATTAAGATAATCTTCAAATAATTTATTAAATGCTTTATTTATCATTTTTCTTTTTCTAGAAAAAAAAATATGGGAAATTTTTTCTAAATTTTCAATATTTTTAATTTTATAATCCTTATTTATTATTGGTTCAAAAACAAGAACAGTAGATCTAACTTTTGGTACAGGATAAAAACTATTGGGTGAAACATTAAAGTGATTAGTAATTTTAAGTCTTGCAGCTGTTATAATAGAAAGTCTACCATAATCAGAAGTATTATATTGAGCCAATATCTTATCCGCTACTTCTTTTTGAAACATTAAAATTAATTTTTTATATTTCGGCAACCACATTTTAAATTTAATTAAATTAACTAATATTTGAGAGGAAATATTATACGGAAGATTTCCAATAATTATTGAATCTTGTTTTATGTTTTTTTCTAAGTCGAATTTTAAAATATCTTCATTATAAATTTTACAATTATTATATTTTGTAAACATATTTTTTAAATCAAGCGTTAATTTATGATCTTTTTCTATTAGAATTAAATTTTTTGGTTCTTGTTCTATGATTTTTTTAGTTAAATTTCCAGTACCTGGTCCAATTTCTACAACCATAGAATTTTTTATTTCTGTTAATTTTATAATTTTATTTAAAATATTATTATCAATTAGAAAATTTTGGCCTAATGATTTTTTAGGTTTAATCATCAATCTTATTTAAAAAATTAATAGCACTAATTAAACTTTGTGGATTTGCCTTGTTCAATCCAGCAATATCTTTCCCTGTACCATGATCGGGGGACAGTCTAATATATTTAAGACCCAAGGTTATGTTAATAGCATCATATCCATAAAGAGCTTTAAAAGGAGCTAAAACCTGATCATGGTACATACCAATTATTACATCGTAAAAAATTATTTTTTGCTCACTAAATGCTGTGTCGGCAGGAAACGGACCATTAATATTTATTTTTAGTTTTTTTAGTTTAATTACTGTAGGGCGAATAATTTTGCTTTCAACAGAATCGATTCTATTTTCTCCGTTATGAGGATTTAATCCCAATATAGCTATTCTAGGTTTTTTTTTAAAAATTTTTAAATATGTTTTATTGAGAGTAATTGTTTTAGTTTTAATTAAATTTGAGCTAATTTTACTGGTTATATTTTTAATATCAACATGAGTAGTCAAAGGAACAACTGATAATTTCTCATTATGAATCATCATAACTTCTTTGTCCTTACTTTTATTTTTTTCTGAAAGATATTCAGTTATTCCTAAATATTTATTACCTAAAATTTTTTTGTCAATCGGGGCATTTATAAAACCTGATATTTTTTTATTTATTGCAAAGTAATGAGCAATTTCAAAACATTTAAAAACATATTTTTTAACCTCAGAAGAATTTACATTGAATATTGATTTAAACTTTAGCGGGACATCGAGTATAAAAATTTTTTCTTCTTTTTTAAAGTCTTCAATTCTATTAATTTTAATCAATGGAATCTGAATACCAAGTTTGAAAATCTGCTTTTTTATAAGAGAATGATTTCCTATAATAAAAAAATTTTTCAATTTTTTTTTTTTCATCCAAGCTTTGGCTATAATTTCTGAGTTGATACTATTTGGTTCTCCAGCAATGATTGCAATCAAATTGTTCATTGAAAATTTATAGCAATAGTTCTCTCAAGTTTTGAGAAGTGAGACCTTGAAAATAAATTTAATTTCATTTCTTTTTTTTGATTTAGAATATCTGTTTTGATTTTTTTTAATTCATCTTTATTTTTATTTTTTTTTATTTTTTCCACCTCATCATTAACTTCTACAATGTTCACATTTGTTTGATTCTTATAAAGTTGAAAAATCAAGGTATTCCATAGAAGTTCTACTTTGTACTTTTCTACAAATGACTCATAATTAACATTAGACTGTTTGAATATTTCTTTTAAGCCATTTGTATTTGTGTTTAAACTTTCAGCAATTCCTTCGATGTAATTTTTTAAATCTATTTTACTATAACTTTTAATTTGATATTTATTAATTTCAGATTGTTTTATTGATTTATTTATTAAATTTTTCATAGCATAATTTTTATTATCATTTATATTTACTTGTGTAATTTCTTGTTTTTGAACTATTAAATTCGTAATTATTTCATTTTTAATATCTGTGGATGTAACAATAAGTTTTCCAACTTTTACAACAATTTTATTATTAATTTGAGCATGCAAACCAGAGAACAAAAAATTACTAATTATTAAAAAAATATATAAAATTATTAAATTAATATTTTTCATTTAGATAAGCTTGGACTATCGATTTGAGCAAAAGGTATTATTGATATTGTGAACATTAACCTATTTGCTGGTTCAATATCTCTGTCCGTGTAAAATTCCCTTCGATATGCCAGTCCTGCTTTCAAACAATCGTTAATGTAATTATAACTTAAATTATAAAATTCTGCAGAACTTGTTAAAATATTTCTTTTTGTATCAAAACTTATTTCTGAAGAATTGTTAAGTTTAAAATCAACACCTGTTTTTAAATATTCTTGAGCACCAATATGATTTTTTTCTTGTAAATAGCCTAGATTGAATTTTGCTTTATCAAAAGCATAATCTGCCGCAATTTCGTTATAATTAAAATTCTTATATCCTTGATCTATAGAAAAATTGTAACTAAAATTCAATTTACTATTAATATTATATTTAGCTTCACCAACAACATCTGAAAATTTTTGATCGATAGAAGTACTTGCTGGTATATCCATATTTTCCTTAGCACTAATAACCTGTCCAATTGATAAAGAAAGTATTTCATCTTCAATTACATTAGATTCACTTAATTTATTTTTTTTATATTCAAAACCTATTGACGTACTTAAACCAGGCTCTATTACATCAATTTTATTAATTTTATTTAAGTTAAATAAATTTCCGTAATTAAGTCTACCGCTTTTTATTTCACGCATATGCCCAGGTGAGTATCTCAAAAGAAATTTTGGTGTTAAAGAATAAAAATTTTTATTAATAATATCTTCTTTATAAAGCCTAAGCTTAGCAAAATAACCTAAGGCTGATTTTATCTCAGAGTTAGTTTTATCATTTTTATATTCACTTGTATTTTCAGCTTCATAGTTTACTGTTTTAATTAATCCTTTAAAATAATTTTCTACACCGAGTGAATTTAGCCATTTATTTGATTTCCAATTAAAGTTATTAGCAAAGATATTAGTTTGTTTGTTAGTCTCATAATTTCTAACTCTTAAATTAGACCCAAGATCTAAAAAACCATATTTTTCACTAGAAAAAATATTTTTTTCTATGGTTAAAGGTAACAAATACTCATGTTTCAAGTGCCCAAGTTTACTTGTATCCTCGAAAACGCTGGGAGTTAACCCTAAGTAAAAATCTTGATTCTGGTAACTAAAATCTATTTTATTTTCTAGTATAGTTTTACTCTTGTCCGCTAAAGAACTTTCGATATCATAAACTTTTAAATATGTATCGTTAGACACTTTTTCTATATTGATTTGAAGGTTACTTTTTTTCTCTTCCTCTTCTAGTAAGCTCATATTAAATTTAGAAAAAAAATGAGAACGACCACCATTTGATTTTTTATTATTCTTTTTTTTGTATCCTTGAGTATAACCAGCGTCTAAAATTAAGAAAGAGTTAACAAAATCTTGTCTATATTCCGCCAAAAGAAGTGGATTTTCATTAAAATAAAATTTCGGCGTTAATGTAAGGTCTCTATCTTTTGCTATATTAAAAAAATAAGGCGTGGCAAAACCAGAGCCTAAATTTGTACTATTTGTAAGAGAAGGTGCTAAAAGACCTGATTTTCTTTTAACTGTAGGATCTGGATGTGAAAATCTAGGAGAAAAAAAAATAGGAAAATCGTAAATTTTCAATACAACATTTTCGTAATAAATTGTTTTTTTAGCTAGGTCGTGCCTAATTTTTTTGGATTGCAAAACCCATGGCGGACATTTGTCTTCACCTCTGTTTTTACAGTAAGTAAATACTCCCTTTTCAAATGTATTCATCTTTTCAGACAACGAAACAGTATTAGCGAAAAATCTTGGATTATTATCAGTATTTACAGAAATGTCAGGTTGATTCAAAAAAGCTTTTATATCTGAACCGATAATTTTTTTTTTATTTTCATCAATATATATTTCAGAAAAATTATAAATATTATTATTTAAATCTTTTATTTCAATATTTCCCTTTGAAAAAAAAATATTAGTTAAAATTGAATAATTAAACATATCAACTAAAATAGTATTGCCATCTTTATCTATAATATTTGTTTTATTATTCGAATAGATTATATTTTTTTTATTATCAAATATTACATCGCTACTTAAAACCTCATAGCCACCTGAAGTAATAATTTTAGTATTACCTTTTGTTTCAATTAATTCATCAAGTTTATTATATCTTGCATAATCAGAAAAAATCCTATTTCCTTTTTCATCATTTGAACTTACGTTACCTTCAAAAATAGTAACTTTATTGATATTATCATTCTGTACTTTTGAAGAATTAATTTCTATTTCTTGTGCAAACAAGCTTAAATTAAAAGTTAAAAAAAATAAAACTATTAAATGTATAAAACTATTTTTTATTAATTTGAATAACTCCGATCGCACAAAATAAACTAACTATTATTACCGGCATCCACACAGATAAGATTAAATCTATTTTTCCAGTTTTTCCTAAAGCTACTGAGAAATCTTTAAAATAATAGATAGCAACACAGGTTAATATAGAAATCAATATGTAATAGAAATTTTGCTTATTTTTTAAAGATCCAACTGTAAATATTGCAGCTAAAACAACCATCAAGAATAAAAATATAGGAAGGCTAATAAATCTATTAATTTTTTCATTTAATAATTTTTTTGAATACCCTTTTTCATTTAATTGTAAATAATTTGAAGTTAAACTAAAAAAAGATATTGTATTTAAATTCCTATAAAGAGAATTAATTTTTTCTAATATATTGTCTGATTTAAATTGGTAATTTTCAAAAAAAACAACATTGTTTTCTTTTATATTATAAATATAAATATTTTTCATTTGCCAGGGGTTATTTGTGATTAACGCAGATTCTGAATCAAGTCTTTTTAATAATTTGTGATTGCTATCAAATACATAAATTGAAACATCTTCCAGAGTATCGATATTTAATTTTTTAGCATTTATAATTTTGTAACCCAAATTATCAATTTCTTTTATCCAAACTCCATTTCTATTAACTGAAATTAAATGATCTACATCTCGTGAATACTGTGCCTTTTCTGTTTCGTAATATTTAACAAGTAAAGAAGTAACAGGATTTATTGCCAACAAGACAAATAAACCAAAAAAAAAAGAAAAAAAAGATAGAATTAAAATTATTCTTATATTTGAATAACCAAAAACTTTTAATGACAATAAATCCTTTGAAGATTTTAAGTGTAAAAAATAAAACATTGCAGATAAAAAAAATATAAAAGGAAGCAATTCTAACACTAACGATGGGGCGTTAGACATCGATAAAACTATTGGCAAAGTGAAAGATAAGTTTAAGTTTTTAAAAAATTCCATTTCTTCAAATAAATTTAGTATAATTGCCACGGCAAGAAATATTAAAATAGTATTAAAAATAATTTTAAAAAATTCTACAACTAAATATTTATTGACAATATTATTCATCTTATATTTTTTTAGAATTCATTTTTTTAATTAGATAGATATATGAAAAAATAGAAATAATTATAGGAAAAATAAAATAAGAAGCCGTTACCATAAAAGTAGATCCTGTATACTTTAAAAAAATTTCAGCAGCTATTAGTGTAAAAAAAGATAAAACAAAAAGTATATATTTTTTAAAATAATTATATTTTTTTTCTTTGTGATAAATTAGTAAAAAAGAAGTTATGATAGAAATTAACGGAATATATAAAGGTACTCCTAAACGTCTAGAGAGAGTTTGTATTGTCTCTTTTTTAAAACCCATTTTTGAGCAATTAACTAAATCCAAATTATTTTTTTTACTTAAGGCACACTTTAATAACAAGCTACTTGAAGTTTCTTGTATTTTAGTTTGTGTAATTGTTCTTGGCAACACTTCATCTAAGCTTAGTTCTGTTTTTTCAAATTGAATATTTTTTAATTCTTTTTTTTCATTCAACGTTTGTAGCATTCCATTAAATAAGATTAATTTATTATTATCTATAAAACCTTTTTTAGCAATAATTGTTAAGTTATTTGGATTACCAGCTTTATCTACCACGGTGCTTAGGTGTCCACCCTTATCTTTAATAAAAATATTTAGTAATTCGTTATTACTATTTTTTTTATCTATGTAAAAAGTTAAATTGAAAAAACTATCACTGAAATCATTTGACTTTAAAACGGAATTAATCTGGAATTGTTTGTTGTTTGCTAAGAGAGATCGTGACTTATTCAGTAAGTAAGGATTAATAAATAATGATAATATAATTTGAATCAAAGTTAGAAAAAATGCAATTAATAAAAAAATATTTGCAATTTTTACTTTAGTTAACCCAGAGGTCCACAATATTAGTAGTTCTTGTTGTCTTTCAAACTTTATAATAGAAATGATTAAAGATATAAGAAATGCCAAGGGAATAAAACGTGTTACAATAGTTGAAATATTTAATATTGAATAATAAAGATAAATTGTTGAAGAGTGTCCATCATCAACCATTAATTCTAAAAAATTAACCGCTCTTACCGCCCAAGCAACCGCAGTAAATGTTAATAAAACAGTTGTAAAATTTTTAAGAATTTCACTAGATAGGTACCTGTAGATTTTGTTTTTAAGCATGAAAATTTGAGGTATATAACTAATGCAACTTTAGTTAAAACTCAACCTATGATAGTGCACAATAATATATTTTTTATTGAAATCTTACTTTTTTGGACATATATAGCACTCGTCTCTTCCAGTGAGCATTTAAAAAAATATGACTATTAAAATTAATTACTCAAATAAAGTAAGTAGCAAATCCTCAGGCAATCTTGTCTTATTTACTGATGAAAAATTCAATATTATCAATTTAAAAAAATATACCTCTAACACTGAATTCTCTTACATAAAAGATTTGTTGAAAACCAGTGATTTGAAAAAAAGTATATTTGTTTTTGAAATCCATTCCAAAAAAAAGATAATTTTAATTTCTATCAAAAAAGACTTGAAGAGCTTTGATGTAGAAAATTTAGGTGCTGAATTTTATAGTTATATAAACTATGGAAAGAATAGTGAGTACTTTGTAAACTCTGACAGCATAATTGGTAAAAATGAAAATTTTACAGATTATTTTTTACATGGATTAAAACTTAATCTTACGAATTCAACAAATATAAAACAAAAAAGGAAACAAGACTTATTTCTATAAATGTATTGGTAAATAAAAATAAATTTTCAATTCAAAATCAATTAAAATTTAAAGCTTTGGAAAAAGGAATTTTTTATGCAAGAGATTTAGTTTCTGAGCCAGGGAATATTCTACATCCAGACGAGTATGCAAAAAGATTAAACTCTCTTAGAAAAGATGGTTTAAAAGTAAATATATATGATGAAAAAAAATTAAAAAAATTGGGCATGAATGCTTTGCTTGGCGTAGGGATGGGAAGTATCAGAGGATCATATCTTGTAACAATGGAATGGAATGGAGTAAAAAATAATTCTGAGCCTTTAGCATTTGTTGGAAAAGGAGTTACTTTTGACACTGGAGGTTATTCATTGAAACCAGCAAAATTTATGGAGGACATGACTTATGATATGGCAGGCTCTGCTGCTGTAGTTGGTTTAATGAAGAACTTAGCTCTAAGAAAAGCAAAAATTAATGCTGTTGGCGTTGTAGGGCTTGTAGAAAATATGGTAAGTGGAGACGCTCAAAGACCTGGGGATATTGTTAAATCATATAGCGGCAAAACTATAGAAGTATTAAATACAGATGCAGAAGGTCGATTAGTTTTAGCCGATGCATTAACTTTCACTGAAAAAAAATTTAAACCAAAATTTATTGTTGATTTAGCGACCTTAACAGGTGCAATTATAGTATCTCTTGGATCGGAATATGCCGGTCTTTTTTCAAACGATGATGAATTATCGAAACAAATTTTAAATGCAGGTGAAAAAGTCGAGGAGAAACTATGGAGAATGCCCCTTCATAAAAATTATGATAAACTTATGAATTCTAAAAATGCTGATATGCAAAATATAAATTATGTTGGTGGAGCAGGATCATCAACTGCAGCTCAATTTTTACAAAGATTTATTTTAAATAAAACTCCATGGGCTCACCTAGATATTGCTGGTATGGCATTTTCAAAATATGGAGGTGCTTTAAATTCAGGAGGTGCAACAGGGTTTGGGGTAAGATTATTAAACAAATTGATAGAGGAACATTATGAGTAATATAGAGCAAACACTATCAATTATTAAGCCAGATGCAGTTGAGAGAAATCTTACTGAAGATATTAAAAAAATTTTTGTCGAAAATAACTTAAAAATTTTAAATAGTAAAAAAATACACATGTCTAAAGAAGAGGCTTCAGAATTTTATAAAGTGCACCAGGCAAAGCCTTTTTATGATGATTTATGCACATATCTATCATCTGGTGCTATAATTGTAATAGTTTTAGAGGGAGAAAGTGCAGTAACTGTAAATAGAAAGTTAATGGGAGCGACTAATCCAAAAGATGCAGAGCCTAACACTATAAGAAAACTTTATGGTATATCGATAGATAAAAATTCTGTTCATGGATCAGACTCTGTTGAAAATGCAAAAATAGAAATTAACTTCTTTTTTAAAGACTAGTCTGTCTAAAAATATTTATTACAGACTCAGAGTACGCTCTATATTCTTTCGCTTGAACTTTAGTTTTTAAGGTTTGTTCATTGTCACTTAATTCGATTGAAACTTTTTTTTTTAAGATTATTTTTCCAGAATCTAGTTTTTTATTTACGTAATGTACGGTGCAACCGGTTAATTTTTCTTTATTTTCAAGAACTCTTTTAAATGTATTAAGTCCTTTATACTTCGGTAAAAGAGATGGATGGATATTTATTATTTTTTTATTAAATTTATTAATAAATCTTTTATTTAAGATTCGCATGTATCCCGCAAGACAGATTAAAGAAATTCTTTTTTGATATAATTCTTTTGAAACAGACTCTAAATTTATTATCTTGTCTAAATTTAAAACACGAAAGGGAATTTTATATAATTTTGCGAGTTTTAAACCTTTAGCTTCTTTATTATTGCTAATAATATAATTAATATTTATTGGAAAATTGTATTCTCTTGAGCTTTTTAATAACGCATTTAAATTAGATCCCGAACCTGAAATAAAAACACAAGCATTTTTTTTTACCATCTAATCTTATTATAAACGTTTATTTTATTTTTATCATTTGTAATAAAGCCGATTTCATACGGGGTATATTCTTTAGAAAAATATTTTTTTATTTTATTAACATTTTGTTTTTTTACAATTAAACAAAACCCAACACCACAGTTAAAAGTTTTGAGCATTTCATGATCGGTAACATTCTTAGATTTTATCCACTTAAAAATATCTTTAATTTTAATTTTCCCTAAATCTAAATTTAAACATAAATGTTCAGGTATTGATCTAGTGAGGTTGCCAATTAAACCACCACCAGTTATGTGAGCCGCACTATGAATTAAATTATTCTTAGTTAAATTTAAAATTTCTTTAGTATAAATTTTAGTAGGTGTTAATAGCTCATCTTTTATTTTTTTGGTAATTTTTTTATTTCTTAAAATTGATCGTACTAAAGAATATCCATTAGAGTGAATTCCACTTGACGGTATAGCCAACACAATATCTCCATTCAAAACATTTTTTTTATGTAATAATTTTTTTTTAGAAACAATTCCAACTGAAAAACCGGCTAAATCAAATTTATTATTATCATAAATTCCAGGCATTTCTGCTGTTTCTCCCCCAATAAGACTGCAATCAGATATTTTACAACCTTTAATGATTCCATTTAGAATTTTTTTTAATTTATTAAATTTAATTTTTCCAACAGCAATATAATCTAAGAAAAATAATGGCCTAGCACCCTGTACAATTAGATCGTTTACACACATAGCAACAAGATCTATGCCTATAGTGTCAAATTTATTAAACTGATTAGCTAAATCTATTTTAGTTCCAACGCCATCTGTACTTGAAACTATTAAAGGATCTTTTATTTTTATTTTACTAATATCAAAAGTTGAACCAAAGGCTCCAATATTATCTTTATCTAAGTATTTATTCTTTTTTTCGGCACCTTTTTTTGAAACCTTCGCAATATGCTCAACAAAACGATCTGCTAAATTAATATTAACTCCACTTTTTTTATAGGTATTTTTTGTTTTTTGCATGAATAAAATGATAGTTAATTGAAATGAATAAAATTTTATTTATTTTTGGTATAATAGTCTTTCTGCTTAAAACTCAAACAGTTTTTTCAAATAATTTAATCTACGATGTTAATAATATTGAAATAAGTGGCAAAATAAACAACGATTTAGATAAAAAAAGATTAATTCAATCTGCCTTTCAAAAAGCATTTATAATTTTTGTTAATAAAACACTCCTTAAAAATGACGCTATAAATTTATATAAGACAAAGATTAATATTATTGAAGATTTAGTATTCGCATATCAAGTTGTTAAAAGCAAAAAAACAAATAAAAAAAAAGATATTTTGATGATAAATGTTAAATTTGATCCAAAAAAAATAACTAATTTTCTTACAAAGAATGGAATTTCCTATGCGAATGCTGAGAATATCTCTTTAACTTTACTTCCCATATTTATTAAAGATAAAAATGTCTTAATTTACAATGATAATTTTTTTTATAATAATTGGCTTACATCACAAAAAGAAATAAAAAATACTAACGACATATTAATTAATTATAATCTCGCACTAGAAAGTATTGAAGATCTTGAATATATAAATTTAAATAGGAATAATTTAGAATCGATAGATGTAAAAAAAATAACTTCATTGAATAACGAAAAAAATCATATTCTTTTAATTATTTATTTTACTGAAGGTAATTTTAAAGCATATGTTAAAACTTATATTAAAAATAAATCAATAGATAAAAGTGTAGAACTTAAAATATATCCTAAAGATGCCACAAGAACCTACGAAGAAGCAATGCTCACTTTAAAAGATGAAATTAATCAAATTTGGAAAAAACAAAACTTAATTGATGCTACCACACCCTCTTTTTTAGATTTATTTCTAGACGTTAAACAAATTAATGATTATTTAAAACTTCGTAATATATTTGATTCCATAGATGTGATTGAAAATTATTCTGTATTAGAGATGGCAAATAAATACATAAAAATAAGATTAAAATACCAGGGAAAATTAAATAATCTAGAGGATAAGCTTTTGGAAAAAAAAATTGACATCAAGATTGTTAATAATAAATGGAGTGTAACAGTTGATTAGTATGAATCAATTAACTTTTAAATTTCCATTTAAAACCAATTATTTTGAAGAAGATTTTTATGTTTCTGCAAGTAATTTTGAGGCATATAAATTAATAGAAAGTTGGCCTAAATGGTCTAGTAGATTTATAAATATTTTTGGCCCCTCTGGTTGTGGGAAAACTCATCTAGCTAATATTTTTAAAAAAAAAATTAATTCTTTTTTTGTAAATGCATTAGATTTAAATAATGATTCTCTTCCTTTTATAAAAATAAAAGAGTGTTTTATCATAGACGAATATCAAAATAATGTTGAGGAAAAATTATTCTATTCTATTTTAAACCAGTGTTATCTTTCTAATCAATATATTATAATTAATTCCTTAAAGCCCATTCAAACGTTTAAAGTCAATCTCCATGACTTAAAATCACGATTTGATAGCTTTGTAAATATTGGCATTGATTTACCAACAGACGAGTTAATAAAAGTAATTATAAGTAAAAATTTTTCTGACAAACAGGTTAAAATAGATAGTAAATTAATAGAATATATTCTAAAAAATATTGACAGATCTTATGAGGGTATATTTGATTTAATTGACAAACTAGATAATCTTTCTTTATCTACTGGAAAATCTATAAATATTAATTTAATAAAAAAAGCATTAAAAAAATGAACAAATATAGATCCCACAATTGCTCAGAATTAACAGAGCTAGATTCTGGAAAAAAAGTATACTTATCAGGCTGGCTTCACAGGAAAAGAGATCATGGAAACTTGCTCTTTATTGACTTACGTGATCATTTTGGCATTACACAGTGTGTTGTTGAAAATAAAAATAAATTTTTTAAAGTTTTAGAAAACCTTAGATCGGAGTCTGTAATAAAAGTTCAAGGCAATGTTGTAAAAAGAGAGCTGGGAACAGAAAACAAAGATCTTAAAACGGGAAAGATTGAAATTGACATCAGCAATATTGAGATTTTGTCTGAATCAAACGACCTACCGATGCCTGTGTTTGGTGAACAAGAATATCCTGAAGACATAAGATTAAAATATAGATTTTTAGACTTAAGAAGAAACCAAATGCATAAAAATATAGTGCTAAGGTCAAAAGTCATTTCTTTCATAAGAAGTGAAATGTCAAAACTAAATTTTTTAGAATTTCAAACACCAATTTTAACTTCTTCTAGTCCAGAAGGCGCAAGAGATTTTTTAGTTCCTAGTAGATTAAATCCTGGAAAATTTTATGCATTACCTCAAGCACCTCAACAATTTAAACAATTAATTATGGTATCAGGTTTTGATAAATACTTTCAAATCGCACCATGTTTTAGAGATGAAGATGCTAGAGCCGACCGAAGCCCAGGAGAATTTTACCAATTAGACATTGAAATGTCCTTTGTCGAACAGGAAGATATATTTAAAGTTGTGGAAACATTAATGATTAATTTATTTAAAAATTTTTCCTCAAAAGAATTAATGTTTAAAAAATTTCCCAGAATTTCTTATGAAGAAGCAATGATAAAATATGGTTCAGATAAACCAGACTTGAGGAATCCTCTTTTGATTCATGATTTAACAAATATTTTTACAAGGGATGATGTTACCTTTGATATTTTTAAGAAACTCGTAACATCCGGTGCAAAAGTAAGAGGTATCGTAACTAAAAATACAAAAGATAAACCAAGAAGTTTTTTTGACAATATCGATAAGTGGGCTAAAGAACAAGGTGCATCTGGTCTTGCTTATTTTACTATTGAAAAAGAAAATGAAATTTCAGCTAAAGGACCGGTAGGCAAATTTTTTAAACAAGAGGCCTTGAAAGAAATAATGAGGACAACTTCTGCAGAAGTAGGTGATAGTATATTTTTTGCTTGTGGTAAAATTAATGATGTTGAAAAAATTACTTCGTTAGCTCGTGACAAAATAGCTAGAGATTTAAATCTTATTGATGAAAATAAATTTGCTTTTTGCTGGATAGTTGACTACCCAATGTTTGAACTGGATGAAATAAGTAAAAAGATCAATTTTAGTCACAATCCTTTTTCTATGCCTCAGGGTGATGTTGAAAAAATAAATTTTGACAAACCTTTAGAAATTAAAGCATATCAATATGATATTATTTGTAATGGTATTGAATTATCTTCAGGAGCAATTAGAAATCATATACCAGAATTAATGTATAGATTGTTTTCAATCGCAGGTTACAGCAAAATAAAAGTAGATGAAAAGTTTAGTGGAATGATAAACGCACTAAGTTATGGAGCTCCGCCACATGGAGGGATAGCACCGGGAATTGACAGAATTGTTATGTTGTTAGCTGGTGAAAAAAATATTAGAGAGGTTACACTCTTTCCTCTAAATCAAAATGCGCAAGATTTGTTAATGGGCGCGCCATCAGAAGTGGATGAAAAACAACTAAAGGAACTTAACTTAAAAATAGATAAAAAAATTAGTTCTTAGTTTTTAAGTTAATTCGAATATCACTTAGGTCTACAAGTTTCTCTTCATAGTTGCTTCTAACGAAGCCTTTGGAGGTAATATTTTTAACTATTTTTAAAAATTTATCATCTGTATCACCATCGCTAACATCTGCTGTACTTGCAATAGAAGGTGTGTGAGCTAACTCTTCTTTACCTAAATACGATATAGCAAGTTCTCTAAACACATAATCAAGTATAGAAGTGGCGCTTAAAATTCTGTCATTACCATCAACATTACCTGACGGCTCAAATTTAGTGTCGATGAATGCATCGACATATTCATCTAATGGTACGCCGTATTGTAAGCCCAGAGATATAGCTATAGCAAAATTATTCATCATAGCCTTAACTAGCTCACCTTCTTTGTTAGTATCGATAAAAATTTCTCCAATTTTTCCATCATTATACTCACCTGTATGCAGATAGACTTTGTGGTTACCAATTTGGGCTTTCTGGATGTAACCCTTCCTTCTGTCTGGCATTCTAAATCTTTTTTCTATCTGACCTTTAGCTTTATTTTTCAAAATAACATTGTTAACCGGTACATCTTTTACCTTGCTTGCTAGCAACTCAGATACATCATCCGGCTTTTCGATTTTTTTATCATCAGATTTACTTTTGTTACCTATTTTCTTTGTTTTTCTGTTGTTAAGTTTAACCTCAATAACCTCAACTTCTCCATCTTTTCTATTGTCAATTTTAGATAACTCTACATCGTTTAACTCATCAAGAGTATGAACAGTCTTGAACGTGCATGTATAATAAGTTTCAACTATAAATTTTTTCATTACAAATTTTTTGGAATCAATGATATTTAACATATATATCAAATACGGTGTGTGTCTAGAAATTAATATACACCTGTAGAGTGTGTAAATTAAAATATGATAAATCCAAAACAAATTTTTATCTGGTGGCACAAGCAAACATTTGGAACATTTTTAAAAACATTATTTTTTGGAAAATTTGTTGGAAAAGATTCTTCTGGCAACAAGTACTATAAAAACAAAAAAGATGAAAGATGGGTAGTGTATCAAGATAATGTAGAAGCATCAAAAATAATTTCAGAATGGTTTTTGTGGATGCACCACACAACTAACGAACCACCTAAAGATGAAAAAAAAAAATATCTCTGGCAGAAAAAACATTTAGAGAATCAAACGGGAACAATTAATTCCTATAAGCCAAATTTTATATCAAAATTAAATAAGGCTAAAAAAAAATATGATACTTGGCAAAATTAGCTTTATATTTTTTTTATTTTTTTTAAATTTTTCTTTCATTGTTTTATCTGAAGATAAAATAACTACTATTCCATTGATTAATCTTGAAAATTTAAAGCCTAGTTTTGAAAAAGAAGATTCTGAAAGTATAAATCTTTCAACCAAAGATAATTTAAGTTTAAAAGAGAAAAAAATTGCAGTATTAAAAAGCAAAGTAATAAAAGTAAATATTGTAGCTTTAGATAAAATTACTGCAAAAACTTCTGATATTAATCTGCTTTTAGGTGAGACCAAAAAATTTGGCTTGATCGAAATAAAAGCTATCAAATGTGGAAACGTTGAATCTCAATCAGAAAATGGCCAAGCAGCATATATTCAAGTTAAAGATCTTTCAGACGATATAAACAATCAAGTTTTTGTTTTTAACGGATGGACTTTCTCGTCTAGCACAACTTTAAATCCTTTAGATCACCCGGTTTATGATTTTTGGCTTGTTGGTTGTGAGAATGTTTAAAAAAATTTTTCTTTTGCAAGCCAATTAGTATCAAAATCAGAATTTACAAATTTTTCATGCTTGAGAATTTTTTTATGTAAATCTATTGTAGTAGTTATGCCTTCTAAAACAAACTCATCTAGAGACCTTAACGTTCTTTGAATTGCTTCAGTTCTGTTTCTACCTTTGCATATTACTTTAGCTATTAAACTGTCATAGTAAGGTGTCACTTTACAACCTTGAAAAATTGAACCATCAACTCTAGTTCTGAACCCTGATGGTTGATGACAAACACTTATTGTTCCTGGGCTAGGCTGAAAATCTAAAGCTGGATTTTCTGCATTTATCCTACATTCAATAGAATGACCTCTGGGGTCTATATCATTTTGTTTTAAAGCTGTTTCTCCAGAAAATGCTATCCAAAGCTGTTCTTTAACTATGTCTATCCCGGTTTGAACCTCAGTAACAGGATGCTCAACCTGTATTCTTGTGTTCATTTCCAAAAAATAGAATTTTCCATTCTCATATATATATTCGACGGTCCCAGCACCTTCGTAACCTATCTGTTCGACCATTTTTACTGTTCTATCAAGTAAATCTTCTCTCTGTTCTTGTGTTAAAACTGGACTAGGGGTTTCTTCTATTAATTTTTGATGTCTTCTTTGGACCGAACAATCTCTTTCCCCTAAATGAATCGTTCTATTTTTACCAGACATTATTTGAACCTCTATATGTCTAGGGTGTTTAAAATATTTTTCAATATACAGTTCATCATTACCGAAGTATTTTTTAGCTTCCATTTTTGCAGTTAAAAAAAGATTTTCAAGTTTGTTTTCTTCATCAACTATTTTCATGCCTTTTCCACCACCACCTGCTGCTGCCTTAATAAGCACTGGGTATCCTATTTCTTTACAAATAGACTTAGCTTCTTCAAAAGATTTTACTCCACCTTCAGAACCTTCAATAACGGGTAGGCCGTATTTTTTTGCTATTTTCTTCGCTTGAATTTTATCACCCATTTCACCAATAAGCTTAGAACTCGGTCCAATAAATTTAATTCCATGTTTCGTAACAACTTCAGCAAATTTTGAATTCTCAGACAAAAAACCATAACCAGGATGAATTGCCTCAGCTCCGGTTAAATCAACTGCTGACATTAAAGATGAAATATTTAAATAGCTATTTTGTGGATGGTGAGAACCTATACATACGCTTTCATCAGCAAGCCGAACATGCATTGATTCAGAATCAACATCTGAGTGAACAGCTACTGTTTTAACACCCCATTCTTTACAAGCTCGTATTATTCTAACAGCAATCTCTCCTCTGTTAGCAATTAAAACTTTTTTGAACATTAAATTTATTTTAAAAGAATTAAAGTCTGGCCAAACTCAACAGGTTGGCCATCTTTTACTAATATACTTTTTACCGTTCCTTCGCTGGTAGCAGGAACGTGATTCATTGTTTTCATAGCCTCAACTATCATTATAGTTTGACCTTTTTTTATTTTATCACCAACTTGTATAAATTGCTTAGCTCCAGGTTCTGCAGCTAGATAAGCCGTTCCAATGATAGGAGATTTTACTTGAATTCCATCTTCTTCTTCATTTAATACTTTTTTTTTATTTGTAGTTGCAATTTCTAACACTTCATTTGTACTTGAAAGACCTGTCCATTTGGAAACTTTAATCTTTGTTTCTCCACTTTGATATTCCAATTCAGATAATTTAAATTCATCTAAATTGTCTACCAACTCTTTAATTAATTTTTTATCTATTTTCATTTTTGATAATCTCTTTAAGTCCCTCTATAGCTAGAATATATCCTCTAGTTCCAAATCCACAAATAATACTTCTAGCAGTTTTACTTATTAAAGATTTATGCCTGAATTTTTCTCTATTGTAAATATTTGTAATATGCAATTCTACGATTGGTATATTTAATATCATTAAAGCATCTCGAATTGCCACAGAAGTATGTGTATAACCTGCTGCATTTATAATTAAACCATTAAATTTTTTTCTTGAATCTTGAATATAATCGATAATCTTACCCTCTATATTTGACTGCTTGAAGGTAATTTGAATGTTTTTTTTCTTCCCAAAGTTTTTACAATCTCTTTCAATTTGTTTTAATGTTTTGTTTCCATATTTCTCTTTCTCTCTCTCACCTAAAAGATTAAGATTTGGACCATTAATAATAATAATTTTTTGCTTCATTTTTTTTGAATGTAAGCGTATTAAATATCTTAATTATGGCGAGAATACAATTAAATGGACGTAAATTAGAATTGAAGGATAAACACACAATACTTACACTATTAAAAAAATATAAAATAAATAGCAAAAAAATAGCGGTAGAATTAAATGGTAAAATTATAAATTGTAATAAATATAGGACAGTACACGTAAAGAATAAAGACAAAATAGAAATAGTTCATTTTATTGGAGGTGGTTAACACTTATGAAAAAAGATATTTTCAAAATTAGTAATCAAATTTTAAATTCAAGATTAATAGTTGGCACAGGTAAGTATAAAAATTTTAAAGAAACAGCCCAAGCCGTTAAAGCTTCTGGTGCAAGTATGGTTACGGTAGCAGTTAGAAGAGTAAATATTTTAGATAAAAAAAAACCTTTACTTACTGATTATTTAAATCCAAAGACTATTAAATACCTGCCTAATACTGCAGGATGCTTTAATGCAGATGAATCTCTCAGAACGCTAAGATTAGCTAGAGAAATGGGTGGATGGAAAATGGTTAAACTCGAAGTTTTAGGAGATAAAAAAACTCTATACCCTAATATGATAGAAACTTTGAAAGCAACAAAAGTATTGGTCAAAGAAGGATTTAAAGTTTTAGTTTATTGTTCAGACGACCCGCTGTTGGCAAAAGAGTTAGAGCACTTAGGTGCTTCTGCGATTATGCCTTTAGCTTCACCAATAGGCTCAGGTCAAGGGATTCAAAATAAAATTAACTTATCTCTTATAATAAAAAATGCAAAAGTGCCGGTCATAGTTGATGCTGGACTCGGTACAGCTTCTGACGCGACTATAGCTATGGAATTAGGATGCGATGGAGTTCTTATTAATAGTGCAATCGCTAAAGCAAAAAACTCAGTTTTAATGGCTGAGTCTTTCAAAAATGCTGTAGTTTCTGGCCGTCAATCTTTTCTTGCGATAAGAATGCAAAAAATATTCTATGCTGATGCCAGTAGTACTTCGAAAGGCTTAATTTAAGCGGCCTTCTTTTTTCTTCTTGTCCACAAAGTTTTAAGTGATTTTTTTTTGACTTTTTTAGTAGGAATTTTTTTTACTTTTTCAGAGTTAGATTTTTTACTACTTTTAGTTTTTTTTAAGACTTTTGTTATTTTTTTTACTATCTTAGTGTCATTATTAAGCCCTTTAATTAAATTTATATTTTCAACCTTAGAAATCTGTATTTTGTTCTTATCCAATAGATTTATACTGTATTCAGGTATAATTAGATGGGGATCTGCAAAAAAAATAATTTTGATCTCAAACTTTTCTTCAAAGTATTTAATTTCTTTTTTCAGAATCTCGTCAATATAGAGCTTAACCTTTTCAGGAATTTTAACATTTATAATTTTTACTTTATCGGTAAATGATAACATTTCAGATTTTTTTACTATTTTTAAAGCGAAAGATTCAAGAGATAAATTTGTTTCCCACTGAATTGATCCTTCCCTTAATCTTTGTCTTGTCATCTCTAACAATCCAAAGGGGCTTATTTTACCAACCTGAATTCTAGCTCTATCTTTTCTGATAACTTCTCTCATTTTTTTTTCAACTAACTTTCTGTTGAAAAAATTCATCATATCAATAAAATCTATAACAATTAAACCGGACAAATCTCTTATTTTAATTTGTTTCGCTATCTCTTCAGATGCTTCTAGATTAGTATTTAAAGCGGTTTTCTCTATATTCGAAGCTTTAATAGATTGACCAGAATTTATATCTATAGCCACCAAAGCTTCAGTAGGATTGATTACTAAATAACCTCCAGATTTTAATTTAACCACTGGATCAAAAATATTATTAAGTTCCTTTTCAATTCCCTCTACATGAAACAAAGGTATTTTACCTTTATGTTTCTGCAAAAATTTTGCACTTTTTGGTATAAGTTCTTTTATAAATGATTTGGCTTTTTGGTAACCTTCGTTGCCATCAACATAAATATTAGAAGTATCATTGTCGTAAATATCCCTTAGCGCTCTTTTGATAATATCTCCCTCTTCGTAAACTAGAGAGGGCGCATTAGAATCTAATGCCTTGTCTTTAATTTGATCCCATGTTTTCAAAGTATTTTGTAGATCTTTTTCAATCTCATTTTTAGTTTTATTAGATCCTGCCGTTCTTACAATAACACCCATACTTTTTGGAATTTCAATTTCACTTAAAATATTTCTTATTTTTGTTCTATCGCCAGAATTAAAAATTTTTCGAGATATTCCACCGCCTTTAGCTGTATTAGGCATCAAAACTATATACTTACCCGCTAGAGATATAAAAGTAGTCAATGCGGCACCCTTATTTCCTCTTTCGTCTTTAATTACTTGAATTAAAATGACCTGACCCGGTTTTATAACTTCTTGAATTTTATACCTCTTAAGACCGTACGAATTTTTTAATTTTTCTCGAACGTTAATGTTTTTCTTTTCTTTCTCTAGCTCAAAATTATTTTCTTCTTTTCCAGTTTCAGTATTTTCATCATTTTTTTCTAAATCTTTATTTTTACTGTTTGCTAACTCTTTCTCTGAATTAATATCTGAATTTAAATCTTCTAAATTCTCATTTTTTAAATCTTCTCTTATTTTTCCTTCTGCTTCTTGCAGTTTATCCTTATCTTCTGTCGGAATTTGATAGTAGTCTGATTGAATGTCATTAAAGGCAAGAAAACCATGTTTTATTCTTCCGAAATTAATAAAAGCGGCCTGTAAAGAGGGCTCCACTCTACTTACGGTACCTAAATAAATATTATTTTTAAAGTTTAATTTATTTTTATCTTCGTATTCGTATTCTTCAATTCCATTATCTGATTTAAGAACAACCCTAGTTTCGTCTGGATGCGAGGCATCAATGTATAATTTTTTTTCCATTTTGAATGAATTCCTTTAGTGATTAAATTTAATGAATTTTTTTTAAAGTTTTTCATAATATACTATACAAAGTTTTCTTATTTTTTTCATTAACTATGATTTCATATACACGCCTTAAGATAGCCAAAATTTAAGCTTTACATGTCTATAATCATGTTTAGTCATTTTAACACCTTAATTAAAACAGTTATTATCCTAGTTTTGTCTATGTTTTTTCTGTTATTTTCTGCCTTATGGTATTTTTCTTCTGGATTACCTGATTATAAAAAATTAGAAAGCTACGAACCTCCTGTTTCTAGCAGAGTGTACGCAAGTAATGGAGATCTTATTGCAGAATACGCATTAGAAAAAAGACTTTTTATACCCTACGATGTAATTCCAAAGCTTGTTATAAATGCTTTTTTATCAGCCGAAGATAAAAATTTTTTTTACCATTCGGGAATCGATCCAAAAGGAATTATTAGGGCTGTTGTTAATAATTTTAAAAATATTATCAACAACAAGAGACTAGAAGGCGCATCTACAATAACCCAACAAGTTGCAAAAAATTTTTTACTAACAAATGAGATTTCTATTAAAAGAAAAATAAAAGAGGCTATTTTAGCATTTAGAATTGAAAAAGCTTACAACAAGAAAAAAATTTTAGAGCTTTATTTAAACCAAATCTATCTAGGTGAAGGAACTTACGGCATTGCTGCAGCAAGCCTTGAATATTTTGACAAATCTGTCAAAGAGTTGAACTATTCAGAAGCCGCTCTATTAGCTGCTTTACCAAAAGCCCCGAGCAAGTATAATCCTTTCAGATTTTACGAAGAAGCAAAATTAAGAAGAAATTTAGTTTTACAAAATTTAAATGAAAATAATTTTATTAATAATAGTGAATTAGAAAAGTACAAATTACAAGAAATTAATTTAAAAAAAAGAAAAATTAAACTTCTTCAAGAAGCTAATTACTATACCGAAGAAATTAGAAGAAATATTAAAGATAATTATGGGTATGATAAGCTATACGCTGAAGGTTTTTCTATAAAGTCAGCACTAGATGTCAATTATCAACTCTATGCTCTAAGCGCTCTAAGATCGGGAATAGAGTCTTATGACAGAAGGCACGGTTGGAGAGGTCCAATTTTAAACACGAAGACAGAAAGAAATTGGAAAGAAAAATTGAAAGAAAAAAAAATAGATTCTAGTCTCAAATGGAATTTTGCCGAAATAACGAACGTTAAAGATTCAGAAATAGTTTTTCAAATTTTAAACAAAAAAGATCAGGGAATTATTCAAGTTAATAATTTAAAATGGGCAATAAATAAAACTATCTATGATTCATTTAAAATTAATGATGTTGTTTTTGTACACAAAAATTTAAAAGGGAAATGGGAACTAAAACAATACCCAAAAGTTAATGGAGCTATTGTAGCCATAGACCCGTTTAGCGGTAAAGTGAAAGCCTTAGTGGGTGGTTTTAGTTTTAATTCAAGCGAATTTAATAGAGCAACTCAAGCAAAAAGACAACCTGGATCTGCCTTTAAGCCTTTCGTTTACGCAGCAGCATTGGAAAATAATTTTTCTCCAAATTCTATAATTTTAGACGCACCTTTTATAGCTCAACAAGGTATTGGGTTAAAAAATTGGAAACCAGAAAATTATGGAAAAGAGTTTTATGGACCAACTACTTTAAGAAAAGGTCTTGAGTACTCTAGAAATTTAATGACGGTAAGAATAGCTCAAGATTTAGGTTTGAAAAAAGTTTTAAAACTATCCAATGATCTGAATATATATGATGAAATACCAGAACTATTATCAGTTTCGTTAGGCTCAGCAGAAACTACTTTATTAAAAATCACAAATGCCTATTCCACTTTTGTTAACGGAGGAAAAAAAATCAACTCGATCCTTATTGAGAGAATTCAAGACAGAAGGGGTAAAACTATTTACAATTCTGAGAAAAGAGAGTGCATTGGTTGTGATAAATTTTCTGAAAAAAAAGTATTAATTCCAAGTATTAGAGATAATTACAAACAAGTTGTAAGCAAAGAAACTTCCTACCAAATTTTATCAATGCTTGAAGGAACTGTACAAAGAGGAACTGGAAAAAAACTCAAAGATTTAAACGTTCCTCTCGCCGGCAAAACTGGTACAACTAATGATAACTACGATGCATGGTTTATTGGAGCCACATCTAATTTAGTAGTAGGCGTATATATTGGTTTTGATAACCCAAAAACACTAGGAAAATATGAAACAGGAGCGAAAGCAGCTCTTCCGATATTTAAAAATTTTATTAGACAAGCCTTATACAGGGACGAATTTAAGTCATTTACCGCCCCAGAAGAAATATTTTTTGCGTCAATTAATTATAACACAGGAAAAAAAGAAAATATTAATAATTCTGGTTCAATTATCGAAGCTTTTAAATTAAAAGATATTGAAAAAATGAAAAGTAACAATTTAAATAAAAACTTAAATTATGATAGTTTAGTTAAGTTTAGACAATTTTATTAATGGAAATACTAGATCAACAAATAGATATAGCTGAAAATACCCTAAAAAATATCAGGGGGTATCTTTGAAACTAATAATATTAAATCTAAATTAGACAATTTAAACTCTTTAATAGCAAAAGATAATTTTTGGAAAGATAAAAATAACGTAAAAAAAATTGTTAAAGAAAAAAAACATTTTGAAACAGTCATTGAATTATTTTATAATTCAGAGAAAGAATTAGAAAATCTTAGAGACATTTACAATCTAGCAAAAGAAGAGTCCGATGAAGAAATAATTTCTGAATGTTTAGATAAAATTAAAGAGATAAATGAAAAAGTAAAAAAAACAGCAACTAGTTGTTTCTTATCAGGAGAAAATGATTCATTGGATATTTATTTAGAAATTCATGCCGGTGCAGGAGGAACTGAAAGTCAAGATTGGGCTGAAATGTTAAGAAGAATGTATTTAAAGTGGTTTGATAAAAAATCATTCACATGTGAAATTATTAGTGAACACAAAAATGATGAAGCAGGAATTAAATCGTCGACAATAAAAGTAACAGGTGAAAATCTTTATGGGTTGATGAAAAATGAATCAGGTGTACATAGATTGGTTAGAATATCACCCTTCGATAGTAGCGCTAGAAGACACACAAGTTTTGCTAGTGTTTGGGTTTATCCTTCAATAGATGATGAAATTGAAATTAAAATTGATGAGAAAGATTTAAGAATTGACACCTATAGATCTAGTGGAGCGGGAGGGCAGCATGTAAATGTTACGGACAGTGCCGTAAGAATTACTCACCTACCTTCTAAAATTGTAGTACAGTGCCAAAATCAAAGATCACAACATAAAAACAAAGAAACATGTTATAAAATGTTAAAAGCAAGACTGTACGAGCATGAGACTCAGAAAAAAGAAGAACAAGAACAAAAAAATATAAATTCAAAAACAGACATAGGCTGGGGGCATCAAATACGTTCATATGTTCTACAACCATATCAACTCGTAAAAGACATGAGGTCAAAAATTGAAAGCACAAATCCTGAAGACGTATTAGATGGAAATTTGGATCAATTTATTGAAGGAAATTTATTTAGATCATAATGAAAAAAATTATATACTCTTTTTTGTTAATCACATTGTCATTAATTATATTTATAATTATATACCTGTCTACTTTTGGAGTAGAGACATCTAGATTCAACAATGTACTTATTAATGAAATTAAAAAAAAAAATTCTAGTATTGATCTGTCATTAAATAAAATAAAAATTAAATTTGATCTAAAAAAAGTTCAAATATACCTCTCAACAACCGAACCTAAGATTGTTTATCAGAATATTAAAATACCAATAACAGATATAAAAATTTACTCAAAAATAAGCTCTATTTTAAAGTCAAAAAGTGAAGTAAGCCAAGCAATTTTTTCACTTAAAAATTTTAATATCAAAGATGTTCAGAAATTAGCCGTTCGGATTAAACCATCAAATTTTAAAACTTATTTACTAAATAATTTAAATAACGGTAAAATTAAAAAATTACAAATTGATGTTAAACTAGATAAAGATTTAAATATTATTGATTACAAAGTAAACGGATCTGTAAAAAAAATTAACATCTCATTACTAGATGGTTTATTGATCCAAGATATAAATCTTAATTTTATATCTGATAAAAGTTTAACTTTAATTAATTCTATAAGTGCAAAATACAAGGGTATTTTAATATCTAACGGTTCAGTCAATTTAAAAAAAAATAATGAAATTGAAATTAAAGGAAAATTTAATTCACAGTTTAATTTAAACGAAAGTGAAAAAAATAAATTATTTTCAGGAATTGAATTAAGTTTTCTAAAAAAAAATAAAATAAATATAAAAGGTTCTTTGTTGCATAAATTTGCATTAAAAATTGATAAAAATTTTAAATTAATAGACTATGACTACAAATCAAGTGGAAATATTTCAGAATCTAAGATTATTTTAAGTGACACTTTTAAAACTAGTTTTATTAAAAAGCCAATCAATAAAATAATAATATCTGAAACTAATTTAGAAATAAATTTTAATAAAAATAATAAAAAATTTTTAATGCTTGATGGTTTATATAGCGTTGGCAGTTCTGGAAAAAAAAAATTTAATATTACATATAATTTAAATAAAAAAAATTCTAAATATTTGATAGATTTTGATCTTTCTGAAAACATTTTTCTAGATTTAATTAACTTTAAAACTAATCATAAAAATGGAAGTAATATTAAAAGTGAAGTTAATTTTGTAAATAATAATATTCTTTTTAAGAACATAAATTTTACAGAAGGAAAAAATTCTATTTCTATTAATAACTTTAAGTTGAATAAAAAAAATGAAATAGAATCTATTTCTGATATTAGTGTGTTAACTTTTTTAAACAATAAAGAAAATAATAATTTTAAAATTGATTTTAAAAAAATAATTTCTCTCGTTGGAACAAAATATGATTCTACACACCTGCTGAAAGAACTATCAAGAGATAGCAAAAAAAATCTATTAAAAAACTTTACAAAAGAAATTGAAATAAGATTAAACAAGCTAATAACTAAATCTCAAATACCCTTAAATAATTTTTACTTAATAGGACAGGTTAGGAAAGGTAAGTTTGAAAAAATCTCTGCTAAAAGTGAATTTTCAAAAAAGGAATACCTAGATATTTCTTTAAAGACAATAAAAGACAATAAAAAAAAATTAGAAATTTATTCAGATTTACCACAAGCATTATTAGCTGATTACAAATTTTTTGAAGGGATCAAAGGAGGAAAATTACTTTATAACTCAGTTTTTGATAAAGCAGGTTCGGTTTCAAAAATTACTATTGAAAATTTCAAAGTCATTAAAGCTCCTGTTTTTGCAACACTATTAACTCTAGCAGACTTAGGAGGAATTGCGGATATACTCTCTGGTAAGGGAATGACCTTTGACAGTCTAGAAATACATTTGAAGGACGATAACAATGTAACAACCATAGAAGAAATTTTAGCACTAGGTCCTAGTGTTTCTTTCAGAATGGATGGTTATATTGAAAAAAAAAGTGGTTTAGTAAGTTTAAGGGGAACATTAGTTCCTGCTAAAATGTTAAATAGTTTAATTTCAAAAATTCCTGTTGTAGGTAATATTCTAGTTGGCGCCAAAGACGGAGAAGGAATATTTGGTGTTAGTTTTAAAATGAAAGGTCTTCCTGGAAAAATTAAAACCACAGTAAGCCCTGTAAAAACTCTAACACCAAGATTTATCACAAGAGCAATGGAGAAGATGAGAAGTGACTAATTAAGTTTAATTTTAAAGTGTTTTTTTTTACCATGTGAAACTTTAATATAATCATTTTCTATAAAATCATTAAGACCGATAATTTTTGCTTCATCTGTTAAAATAATATCATTAATTTTAATACCATTTTCATTAATTGCTCTTCTAATTTCACTCTTTGATTTTAGAATTTTAGTATTATTAAGAAATTCAATTACATTAATTCCTTTTTTAAAGAGTGAAGATTTTATCAAAATAATAGGTAAATTTTTACCAACGCCACTGCCTTGAAAAGTTTCTTTTGCTGTATTCTCAGATTCTTTGGCTTTCTCTTCTCCGTGTAAAATTTTTGTAGCTTCATTAGCTAATAAAACTTTTAAATTATTAATATTTTTTTCATTTTTACTTATTTCTTCTAATTTATCTGTATTAATTTCTGTAAAGTATTTTAAAAATCTTTTTACATCATCATCATTAGTATTTCTCCAGAACTGCCAGTAGTCATAAGGAGAAAGGAATTCTTCATCCAGCCATATTGCACCATCTTCTGTTTTTCCCATTTTTGCTCCTGAAGAAAGTGTTATTAGTGGTGTAGTCAGTCCAAAAGATTCTTTCTGATTAATTTTTCTAATTAACTCCACGCCGTTAATAATATTTCCCCATTGATCTGATCCACCAATTTGTAACTCACATCCGTGTTCTTCATTAAGTTTATAAAAATCATATGCTTGTAAAATCATGTAATTAAATTCCATGTAGCTAAGCGACTGTTCTCTCTCCAAGCGAAGTTTTACACTATCAAAACTTAACATTTTATTAATTGTAAAGTGCTTACCAAAATTTCTTAAAAATTCGATGTATTTCAATTTATTTAACCATTCAGCATTATTTACAAAAATTGGCATAGTTTTTTCATCTTTAAAATTTAATAATTTTTCAAATATTTTTTTTATTTTTTGAATATTATCATTTATCGTTTTCTCATTTAAAATTCTTCTAGTTGAATCTTTTCCAGAAGGATCTCCAATAAGAGTCGTTCCACCGCCAAGCAAAACAATTGGTTTGTGACCATATTTTTGAAGTAAACGTAAACACATAATTTGTAACAAACTTCCAACATGCAAGCTAGGAGCAGTGCAATCAAATCCTATGTAAGCCTTAATTGATTTACTATTGCTTAAATTAGTTAATTTATCTTTATCCGTGCATTGATGAAAAAAACCTCTCAAAGAAATTTCATTTATAAAGTTATTTTTCATAGATAGTTTGAATTAAAATTACTTTTACACAATAATAGTTATAAATTAAATATTTATTTATGAATAATTTAATTACATCTATCGGTTTGATGAGTGGCACATCGTGTGACGGCATAGACGCCTCAATTATAAAATCTGACGGTGAAAATGAGGTGCATTTTATAGGGAATCACTTTTTACCCTACGAAAAGAAAGTAAGGGTTAAAATAAGAAACCTAAAAGAAAAAATAAATTCAATTTTAGACTTAGAAAAAAATAAATTTGAAATACAAAATTTAGAGAAAGAAATAACCGTTCTCCATGCACAAATAGTTAACTTAATTATTAAAAAACTCAAATTAAAAAAGCTAGAAATTGATTTAATTGGTTTTCATGGACACACAATTTTTCATAGTTTCAAAGAAAAAAAAACAAAACAAATAGGTGACGCAAGACTTTTATCAAATCTAATCGGACTTAATGTAGTTTATAATTTTAGAGAAAATGACATAAAAAATGAAGGACAAGGAGCACCGCTTGTTCCAATATTTCATAGATTATTACAGATAAAATTAAAATTAAAAATGCCTTTAGTTTTTTTAAATATAGGTGGCATATCTAATTTAACGTATCTAAACAATGGTAAAGAAATGGTAAGTTTTGATTCTGGTCCAGGAAACTTTCTAATAGACAAAATATTACAATTAAAAACTAATAATAAAATTCAATTTGATAAAGATGGTAAAATTGCCTCTACTGGAAATATAGATAGAAATATTTTAGAAAGTTATTTAAGTGATACTTTCTATAAATTACTACCCCCTAAATCTTTAGATGTAAATAATTTTAGTCTTGACCCCTTAAAAAGTTTAAGCCTAAAAGATTCTGTAGCGACTTTGTCTGAGTTAACATCTCTATCAATTGTAAACGCTTTAAATTTTTTTAGTTCAATGCCTGCAGAAATTATTTTGTGTGGAGGCGGTAGAAAAAATAAATATATTTTTGAACGTATTAAAAAATTAAGCAACACTACTACTAACAATATTGATAATTATAAAATAAATGGTGATTTTATAGAGTCACAAGCTTTTGCTTATCTTGCAATTAGATGCTTTCTTAAAAAACCCATTTCATTTCCTGAAACAACCGGGGTACCAAGACCTACTATAGGTGGTAATATTATTGAATTTAAATAAGTGCAGTTTTTTCTTCAATATATTTTTTTATTTCATCTGCCATCACATCTTCTCTGCCTTTAAAAAAGTGATTTGCATTTTTAATTTTTGTAAAAATTACCTCAATGCCTTTTTGATTTTTTATTCTCTTATCTAGTTCGTCAATACTTTCTTTAGTAACCAATTCATCACTGTCACTATATATAACCTGTCCTGATGTTGGGCACGGAGCTAGAAATGAAAAATCATATACATTTGGCTGAGGAGATATAGCAATAAAGTTATTTACTTCAGGCCTTCTCATAATCAATTGCATACAAATTAAAGCACCAAATGAAAATCCCGAAACCCAACATTGACTATAATCTAGATTTTCTCTTTCAATCCAGTCTAATGCAGCTGCAGCATCTGATAATTCTCCTTGCCCGTTATCAAAAACACCATCACTTTTGCCAACCCCTCTAAAATTAATTCTAATTACAGAAAAACCATTCTCTAAAAAAATATTATAAGCTGTTTGAACAATTTTATTATTCATTGAGCCGCCATATTGAGGATGCGGTTGAAGAACTATTGCAACCGGAGAACCAAATTTTGGATTCTTATAGTATTTTCCTTCAAGTCTTCCCGCAGGGCCAGGTATAAATATTTCAGTGCTTTTTGGTTTCATTTGTTGGTAATGATAATTAGTTTCAAAAAAAGAATAGATATATAGCATGTTTTAATCGCGACAATTTAATTTTTTATATACTTGACTATTTTAGTGGGAATAAGCTAATTAGCTCTAAAATACTTGAATAATATGAAATTAACAACAAAAGGCCGATATGCAGTTATGGCTATGGCCGATTTAGCGACTAACGAAAATTTAAAACCCATAAGTTTAAGTGAAATATCAGTTAGACAAAATATTTCACTTTCATATTTGGAACAATTATTTGTAAAGTTAAAAAATAATCATTTAGTTAAAAGCGTAAGAGGTCCACATGGAGGTTACGTGCTAGAAAAAAAAGCTAAAGATATAAAACTTTCTAGTATTATTTTTGCAGTCAACGAAGAAGTTAAAACACTTAATTGTAAAAAAAATTCAAAAAAAGGTTGTGGTGGTAGAACAGTTAAATGTATTACACATAATCTTTGGGATGATTTAGAAAAACATATTAATGGTTTCTTTGAAAATAAAAATCTTAATGAGTTAATTTCAAAGCAAGAAAATATTTTTTAATAATAAAAAAAGGTAAGGACAATGAAAAATCAAGATCTTAATATCGATAAAGAGTATAAATATGGTTTCACTACCGACATTGAAAGCATCAGAGCTCCAAAGGGACTAAACGAAGACACTATAAAGTTTATTTCTAGCATCAAAAAAGAACCTAAGTGGATGTTGGACTGGAGACTTAAAGCATTTAATAGACTACAAAGTTTGAAAGAACCGAATTGGCAGAAACCAAAATATCCTAAAATTAATTATCAGGACTTATATTATTATTCTGCACCAAAAAGTGCTTTAGAAAAACCTAAAAGCTTAGATGAAATTGATCCAAAAATATTAGAAACTTATAAAAAACTTGGAATACCATTGGTTGAACAACAAAGACTAAACGGAATAGCAGTTGATGCAGTATTTGACTCAGTTTCTGTAGCCACAACATTTAAAGAGGAATTAACAAAAAAAGGAATAATATTCTGTTCTATTTCTGAAGCTATTCAAAATCACCCAGATTTAGTAAAAAAATATTTAGGTTCAGTTATACCTTTAAGCGATCATTATTTTGCAACATTAAATTCTGCGGTTTTTACTGATGGGTCTTTCGTGTACATTCCACCAAATACAAGATGTCCAATGGAACTTTCAACTTATTTTAGAATTAACGCTTCTGAAACAGGTCAGTTTGAGAGAACTTTAATTATCGCAGACAAAGGAAGTTATGTAAGTTACTTAGAAGGTTGCACCGCTCCTATGAGAGATGAAAACCAATTGCATGCTGCAAACGTTGAATTAATTGCTTTGGATGATGCAGAAATTAAATATTCGACAGTTCAAAATTGGTATCCTGGCGATAAGAATGGCGTAGGTGGAATATATAATTTTGTAACTAAAAGAGGAGCTTGCAGAGGAAAAAATTCTAAAATTTCTTGGACACAAGTTGAGACAGGATCAGCAATAACTTGGAAATACCCAAGCTGCATTTTACAAGGTGATAATTCAGTAGGTGAGTTTTATTCCATAGCTATTACTAACAACTATCAAAAAGCAGACACGGGTACCAAGATGATACATTTAGGAAAGAACACTAAGAGTAAAATAATATCTAAAGGAATATCAGCTGGTCACGCAGATAATACATATAGAGGATTAGTTGACATTAATAAAAAAGCGACCAACTCAAGAAATTATACTCAATGTGACTCCTTATTAATGGGTAATAAATGTGGGGCACACACAGTTCCATACATAAAAAACAAAAATTCAACATCAACCATAGAACACGAAGCAACCACCACTAAGATAAACGAAGAACAACTTTATTATTGCAATCAAAGAGGTTTAGACCAAGAAGAGGCTGTCAGTTTGATTGTAAACGGATTTTGCAAGGAAGTATTACAACAACTGCCAATGGAGTTTGCTGTAGAAGCGCAAAAATTAGTAGCCATCAGTTTAGAAGGTAGTGTTGGTTAATGTTAAAAATTAAAAACTTAAAAGCTACTATTAACGAAAAATTAATTTTAAAAGGGTTAGATTTAGATGTAAAACCCGGTGAGGTTCATGCAATTATGGGACCTAATGGTTCGGGAAAAAGTACATTAGCAAATGTATTATCGGGTAAAAATGGCTACGAGACCGAAGGTGAAATTTATTTCAACGGCACGAATTTAAATGATCTTAAAATAGAAGAAAGAGCTCAAAAAGGAATTTTTTTAGCATTTCAATATCCTTTAGAAATTCCAGGAGTAAATACCAACAATTTTTTGAAAACATCTTTAAACTCAGTGAGAAAAGCAAGGGGTCAAAAAGAATTAGACACATTAACTTTTTTAAAACTAATCAAAGAAAAAGCAAAAGAACTTAATATCGATGAAAAATTTTTATCACGTCAATTAAATGTAGGATTCTCAGGAGGAGAAAAGAAAAAAAATGAAATTTTACAAATGAAATTATTAGAACCAAAATTGTCAATTTTAGATGAAACAGATTCAGGTTTGGATATTGATGCCTTAAGAATAGTCGCTGACGGTGTTAACTCTTATAAAAATAAAGAAAATGCTTTTTTAATAATTACCCATTACCAAAGATTGCTTGATTATATTAAGCCAGATTTCATCCATGTTTTATCTGCTGGCAAAATTATTAAAACGGGAAATGCTGATTTGGGTGAACAATTGGAAAAAACAGGTTACGCAAATTTAAGTTAAATGAAGCATAGTTATGATTTTAATATTGAACAGATTAAAAATCTTTCTTTGGAAGAAAAGACTTTCCGACAAAAGAATCTAGATTTATTTTATAAATCTGGTTTTCCATCTAAGAAAGTTGAAGATTGGAAATTTACAGATTTAGACGTAATTCTAAATAAAAATTTTGAAAGTATAAGCAATGAGATCAATTTTAAACCTGACGAAAAGTTAGAAATTATTAAAAATTTTAAACACAACTACATATTTTTAATTAATGGAAAAATAATCTCAACAAGTTTTGTTTATGAAGAAAAAAATAAAATTTTAATCAAAGATTTTGATCAAAAAGAAGCAGCTAATTTTTATTTAGCCAATACATTAACATTACTTAATAGCGCATTATCATCCGGAGGATTTTCATTAGAAATTTCTAAAAACTATAAATTAAACAAACCTTTAGTTATTTATAATTATTTTTCTAAAGGTTTAAAAAATAAAATATTAAATAATAAAAATTCTATCAAGCTGCACAAAGGAGCTGAATTAATACTGATTGACTATAATGCCGGAGAGTTGCAAAATAATTTTATTAAGAATACAGTAGATACAGTTTCTTTAGACGAAAGCGCTATTTTAAAAAGTATTTTGATCCAAAATTCAAAAAGTAATGGTCATTTTTATAAATATATAAGAAGCTCTCTAGAGAGCAGTTCTAATTACGAAAATTATATCTTAAGCTCTGGTTTAAAATTCAATAAAATTGAAATTGAAGTAAACTTAAATAAAGACAATAGTAGTTGTGGTATTTACTCGGCTTTAAATTTATTAGAAGATCAACATCAAGAAATAAAAACACGTATAAATCATAATTCACCTAATTGTAAAAGTTATCAAAAAATTAAAAATGTATTAAATGACAAAAGCAAAGGTGTTTATCAGGGAAAAATATTTGTAAAGAAGATAGCTCAAAAAACTGACGCATACCAATTAAGTAAAGCTTTAATTGTAAATGACGATGCTGAATTTGATGCAAAACCTGAGTTAGAAATATACGCAGATGACGTAAAATGCTCTCATGGCTCCACATCTGGAAGCATAGATTCTGACGCAGTACATTATTTGATGACAAGAGGTATACCCAAAAAAAAAGCTGTAAAACTTTTAATCAATGGTTTTCTCAATGAGATATTAGAAAATATCACTATTAATGAATTGAAGTTTTTTTTAGAAAAAATACTAGAAAGGCAAATTAATGGACATTAAAAATCTTAAATCTGAATTTCCAATCTTTAAACAAAAGATTAACGGAAAGCCTTTAGTCTATTTAGATAGCGCTAACTCATCTCAAAAACCTAAAGTAGTAATTGATAGATTGTCCAATTTTTACGAAACAGAATTCTCCAACGTAGGTAGAAGTGTCCATACTCTAGCAGTCAAAGCAACAAACAGATTTGAAGCAACTAGAGATATCCTCAAAAGATATATTAACGCACAACATAGAGAAGAAATAGTATTTACAAAAGGGGCCACAGAATCAATTAATTTAGTTGCTTCTTCATTCGGTGAAAAATACATTAAAGAAGGAGATGAAATACTAATTACAGAATTAGAGCACCACTCCAACTATGTACCTTGGCATTTTCTTCGAAAAAACAGAGGTGCGATAATTAAATTTGCACCAGTAAACAAAAATGGTGAAGTTGAAATTGATGAAATAAAAAAACTTATTTCAAATAAAACAAAAATTATTGCTATTACACATATCTCAAATGTAACAGGTGCTGTAATGCCAATAAAAAAAATTGTTGATATAGCCAAAGAAAAAAATATTCCAGTTTTAGTTGATGGCACCCAAGGAGCGCCTCATATGCAAATCGACATGCAAGATCTTGGTTGTGATTTTTATGTAATTTCATGCCATAAAATGTACGGACCCAATGGCTTAGGTGTGCTTTATGCGAAAAAAAAATGGCTAGATGATTTGCCTCCATACCAAGGTGGTGGAGGAATGATAAATGAAGTTAAAAAAGAAAATATAACATTTGCCGACTCACCAACTAAATTTGAAGCTGGAACTATGCAAACAGCAGAAGTAGTTGCTTTTGCAGAAGCAATAAATTTTATTGAAAAACTAGGAATCAAAAACATTGCTGCTCACGAAAATGAAATTTTAGAATATGGCTATGAAAAATTAAAAAAAAATAATTCAATAAGTATAATCGGGAGTCCTAAGAATAGGGGATCTGTTTTATGTTTTACTATCAAAGGCATTCATCCACATGACATAGCAACAATTTTGGACGATGATGGTGTTGCTATACGAGCAGGACACCACTGTTGTCAAATACTACACGATAAATTAGGAATTGCGGCTACAGCCAGAGCCTCCATTGGTGTTTATAATACCAAAGAAGATATAGATATTTTATGTAAAGCTATCGATAATTGTAAAAAAGTATTTCAGATTTAAATGGAACTAAAAGAATTATATCAAGAAATTATTTTAGATCACGGTAAGAACCCTAGAAATAAAGGAAAATGTAACGGATATAGCCATAATGCTCAGGCCCACAATCCTTTGTGCGGTGACAAAGTGCACGTCTACTTAAAATTAAATAGTGAAAAAAAAGTAATAGACATGAGCTTTGAAGGTGAGGGTTGTGCTATTTCTCTTGCTTCAGCTTCTATACTTACTGAAACACTTAAAGGAAAAGACTTATCTTTTACAAAGAAAGTTACTGAAGATTTTCTAAATATGGTTAAAAATAAAACAAAAATCACTCTTAACAGCTTAACGGAAGACCAAATAACAACAATCACATCACTTTCTGGAGTCCAACAGTTTCCAATGAGAGTTAAATGTGCCACAATGGTATGGCACACGTTTATATCTGCATTAGATAAAAAAAATTAAATATTCAATTATGGAAAAGTTAAAAGAAAAAATAATCTTAGAAATAAAAAAAATATATGATCCTGAAATACCTGTTAATATATATGAACTTGGTTTAATCTATAATATTGAAATTGATGAAAAAAATAAAGTTATTATAGATATGACTCTTACAAGTCCTAATTGTCCAGTAGCAGAGAGTCTACCCAATAGTGTTAAAGAGAGTGTGATGAAAGTGGAGGGAGTTGTTGATGTTGATCTTAAACTGGTTTGGGACCCTCCTTGGAATCAAGACAAAATGTCTGAAGCCGCTAAATTAGAATTGAATTTATGACACAAGTAATTAAATTAAGTGATAATGCCGCAAACAGAATAAAAGAAATTATGTCTAACGCTGATAATTTAACTATTGGTGTCAGAGTGGGAGTTCAATCTGGAGGTTGCGCTGGGATGTCATATGTTATGGAATATGCCAAAGAAGTAAAACCCAACGAAGAAGTAATTGAAGATAAAGGCGTTAAAGTTTTAATTGATCCAAACGCTATTATGTATCTTTTAGGAACAGAGATGGATTATAAACAAGAAAACTTTTCATCTCAATTTGTATTTAAAAATCCCAATGAAACAGAACGTTGTGGTTGTGGTGAATCTTTTAAAGTTTAATTTTCCTGAGGAAAATAAATTTTTTTATATCAAGTAATTACCTTTAATTTTGCATTAAAAGATCAATTCATCTAAATTAATTAAATTATTTTAATTAATATGAAAAAAATACAAATATACTGTACGTCAATTAAATATTATTCTGTCCTTAATAAACTACCAACCTATATTACACCGTTGGGTTTAGGTGCCGCTGATTTTCCTAACAATTGGTTAGATGAAAAAACAGAAAAAAATATTATGCATTTAAATAAATACTACGGAGAACTAAGCGGTTTTTATTGGATATGGAAGAATAAAATTAACATGTTTAACGAAAATGATTTATAGGTTTTTGCCATTACAGAAAAGTACGGCTAGATTATTTAAGCAACAAAAAGAAAAAATTTTCTACAAATAGTGTTTATGGAGATTTATTGAAAAATAAAAATCTCATTTTAGATAAAGTTGATGTTATTCAGGCACAACCAATAATTTTTCAAAATAAAAATTTAATAGAAGATTTTTCAATTGTTCATAAAAATAATATTTTAGAAAAATCTTTAGATTTCTTAGACTAACCGGTAAAATCTAATTTTTATCAATCCTTCGATTTAAGCCTATTTAAAAAAATCTTAATATATTTAAAAACATAATTAATTTCATTATTTTTTAATCCTTGATGACACCCTATTAGAATTCCATTTTTCATAATATTATCACTATTTATTGAGCAAAATTTCACTTTTTTATATTTTTTATTTTTCATTATAGGTTGTCTTAATATGTTTCCAGTAAATATTGTTCTAGTTTGAATACCTTTTTTTTCTAAAAAAATTTGCATTTCTCTTCTTTCAATCTTAGAATTTTTCTTAATTATTATTGGATAAGCTAACCATCCAGTTTTTACACCTGCAATTTGAGTCGGCAAATCAAAATAATTTGGGTAACTTTTAAAAAATTTATATATTCTTTCAAAGTTTTTTATTCTTATTTTAATATTTTTTTTAAGTTTTTTTAATTGCTCCAAAGCAAATGCTGCAGATATTTCTGAAGGAAGAAAATTAAATCCAAGCTCTGAGAATATATATTTGCCATCATAAGGGATGCCATCTACTTTTTCGCTAAATCTTAATTTTAGACCTTCAGACTCATTAAATATAGCAGACGATCTTCCCCAGCCTCTGAGAAGTTTAGCTCTTTCGTATTTTTTTTTATCATTAAAACAGGCCATACCTCCAAAGCCTGCTCCTGTTATAACGTGTGAAGCGTATAAACTATTAGTAGTTGCATCTGAATATTTCCCTAAATTTTTATTCTTATACGAGTAACCAATTGTATCAGCTGAGTCTTCAATAACTGCAAGTTTATGTTTTCTTGCTATTGTATAAACTTTTTTCCAATCAATAATATTTCCTAGTAAGTTAGGTAACATTATAGCAACAGTTTTTTTGTTAATTGCTTTTTCAATTTGATCTAAGTTTGATAGAAATGAAAATTTATCAACATCTATAAAATGTGGAATACATCCAACTTGATATATTGGAGATACCGTAGTTGAAAAAGTTAAAGTGGGAGTGATTATTTCAGATCCTTTTTTAAAATCAAAACTGGATAAAGCTAAAAGATTTGCAGATGACCCAGAATTGACCATCAAACCATATTTTTTACCAAAAACTTTTGAGATTTTTTTTTCCAGTTCTTTTACTGACGGTCCATCAATTAAACTAAGCGATTTATTTTTGAGCACATCAATAGTGGCTGCAATTTCTTCTTTCCCATAAACCGCTTTTCCGTAATAAACTCTCATGATTAATATTTATGAATCGTTGGGTACATTCTAAAAGTTAGCGGTAATTTTAATGGATTTATAAATTTATTTAATCTATTTGATAAATAAAAATCTCCAAGTCTTGCAAAAGACAAGTAATTAGCTTTTGTGTATTTTTCAAACCAAAAAGATGTAAATCTTTCAACCATAAATATAGGTAATCTTAAATTTTTATTATTTAATAACTTTTCCTTAATACAATAGCTATAACATTTATTAATAAAATTGAACATATCATCACAGTAAAAGTTAAATACCCTCGGTTTTGTTATAAACATGTTACAAATACTTAGTTTATTTCCATTTAAAAAATTTTTAAAATCTTTTTTATCTTCTTCTTTTACAAAAGAAGCACAATTATTTAACACATCTTTAACATACAACTTATCAAATTGACTTAAAAGACTACCATGCGTGAATGATGTTGGTTGTAATAAAACTGACTCTGAAGATTCGAAAATTGAATTGTCTGGTTTTAAAAGATTTGAATATAAGTTTGACACTGAAAATTTCTGTTTCTCAGGTAATAATTGATTCAACCACAGTCTTCTATATTGACAAAAACCAATCCAATCTTCTTCGTCAAAATTTTTTAAATAATTTTTCCATATCCAAAAAAAACCTGTAGCTTCACCAAAAAATTTATTAAGTTCAGAAATATTTTCACCTTTTTTTTCGTTCATCCAATTAGCCGGAAAGGTGCTATTGCCAAGGCCAAAAGGGATTATATTTGAAGGTAATTTGTTTAGCACATCAAAATACTTGATTGACGTACAAAATATTTTTAATTTCACTAATTTCAATTATACTACTTTAAAATAGTTTACAAATATTTTAACAAGTTCAAGTTTATATTGTAAAAAAGACTTATTAGTGTATTTGTTAATTTTTAATTTTAAAAGGCGGGGTAGCTCAGTTGGTTAGAGCGCAGGACTCATAAGCCTGAGGTCAGTGGTTCGATCCCACTTCCCGCTACCAGATTTATCCGCAGAGGATATAACTTTTTTAATCTTAGTAGCATCATGACTCTTTCCTAAACCGTGTTCCGGCACAAATCCGGCACACTCAGAAAGGATACATGGCTACAATTAGAAAACACCACGGTAAGTACCAAGTGATAGTAAGAAGAAAAGGCACACCACACATTTACAAAAGTTTTGTAAAGCACACCGACGCAACTAGGTACGCACAGGAATCCGAAACAAATATTGC
>Ga0115003_10000132_pt1 | contig 59937 bp, 61 predicted proteins | sample ArcticOcean_MG_C_7_FD_88736 | JGI IMG/M metagenome (GOLD analysis project Ga0115003, IMG submission 88736) | Marine microbial communities from western Arctic Ocean - ArcticOcean_MG_CB11_88 | ecosystem: Environmental > Aquatic > Marine > Oceanic | place: Arctic Ocean: Canada Basin | collected...
CGTTAGCCCATATTCTAAGCAACGGCTTGTTAAGAAAAAAGCCTTTTTAAGATTGCCTGAAAAAGTCGGTCTTTCTATACTTTCAAATGCATTTTTTTCTTCATCAAACCAATCTAAAAACAAACGCATAGCTTCTAAAATAGGCGTTTTGCCTTCTAAGTAAGATAAATTTTGAGCTTTTAGCCAACTAAGTGTTAGCTTGTCTGTACTAAAAGAATTTCCATAATTTTCATAAGAAGCAACATCTACCTGAACAAAAAATTCTTTGCCACTTAAATCTGATATTGCGCCTATCTCAAAAATTTTAGCACTTGGCCCCACACCCATTGTTTCTAAATCAAGGTGCAAACTATCTTCTATACTCTCTTTGCTGTGTTTATTAGACATTTTGTATTTTCTCTTTTTTTTAAATGTTTATTAATCGTCTTCAAATATTTCATCAATAAGACCGCCTAAGTAAGACTCATCAATCTTATCTCCTTTAGTGTGCGTTTCATTTATTTTATAAATTAAATCAGCCATATAACTGTGATCAACACCAATTAATTGCTCACGCAATATAGGGATATCGTTAAGGTCTATGTTGCTTATTTGAAACATTATCTTAAGCATTTGACCAGCGGTTATCCTCCATCCGCGATTTATAAATTTTCTAGTGCGAAGAATAGATGCAACAGGATATAAACCGCCCTTATATATAAGTGTTTTTGTCAAGATAGCTTCAAGAGCTTCTGGCGGAAGAACTACTTCATTTGTACTGCTACGGTAATAGCACATACAATGTGCAAAATCATAGTTATCGTGTATTTTATCAGGCTCTCCGTGAAACCTTATCACTAGCTGAATCTTGCCACTAAGCGAAATTGCGTTATTTGTAATATAAATAGGTCTATATTTATCTTTTTCATCTAGACTTTTTTCAACAAGCTGCTCAGCTCCTTGTAAAACAGCATCTTCAACACTGTCTCTGCCTGCAGCCCAGCCGGATTTATACGCATTTGTTTCTGCATTATCTTCCAACACAGACAATGTTCTCGAAATAACGTCACTAATAGTTAGGTCATTTTCATCTTCAGTAGCAACACCTTCCGATTGCATCCAAATAACAATACGATCTTCTTCTTCGCCTCTTATATTCATTATTTTTTCTTCTTTAACTTTCGGCGCTGATATCAACCGTGGGTTAAGCTCGTTAAAAATATTTGAATAATACTCTGCAACTTCTTTTGCTATTTCTTTATTCTCAAAATAAATATCATAATCATTAGGCTTTTCGCCAAGTAGCATTGAAGTTATAGCGCCGCCAGTTACAATTGAATTTTGTTTAACTCTTAATCTAAGGCCTTCATCTGTTATGCTGTTATACCAGCTGTTTAATTTTTTACGTATAACTTTTTTAATTGTAGATTTTTTCATTCCTGTCATTTTGTTAATCCCAATAAAGTAATTAATATGAATACAAGAGTAACAATAATTAGTGCTAAAAAGCCTTCATTATTCATTTTTACACTTCATCGCTATAAACAGTCTGGTCGTCGAAACTATCTAAAAAGACAGACTTCTCCTGTATTTTATACGCTATAAATTTATGGTCATCTTTTGTTATCGCTACGTTGTGCCTACTGATAATGAACGGCGAAGCGTAGTTGTAGCAACGAGCGTGTCCTGTCGGGGCTTTTGCTGCTGGGAACTTTACAACCTTACAGGTGTTGTACTCAACTATTGTAGGTACAGCTATGTTGATACAAGCTCCGCTATCTGGCTTGATCAAACCAAATTCTTCTACATAGTTGAACGCTATTCGATGTCCACCCATCTGAGTATTAGCATTGCCGTTTGGTCGAGTCTTGATGCCGCACTTGCCGCTGTTTATAACGTGATTCCATGTCACAAGCGACTGTGTGCCTTTTACGTAAATTGAGCTGTCTTCTGCGCCATCACTGCGGTTAGAACATATAGTCCAGTTTCTTGCTTCGCTCCCTGTTAGCACAATTCTGGCTAAACCTGTACAGACGTTAAAACGTACTATAGTATCATGCAAGGCATAGTTTCCGTAGATTAGTACACCAGCACCTGTATCTTGGCCGCTAGTCTTAGTAATACGCTGTCCCTCGTAGTCTACAAAAGGGTCTGAACCAGGGTCGTTGTGCATTTCACAGTCTTCAACAACGATGTTACGAGATTCTCCTTCGCCTTTACAACCAAGTACACCATACGTTACGTTTCTAAATTTGTAGTTCTTGATAGTGACGTTGCTTACGCCTGCGCTAATTGAAAATGCAATTTTTTCGTCTTCAATAAGCTGGCCTTTGCCGTCATACACGGTGTTACTTTTGCATTTAATAGTCATACTTTTTACCTCTTTAATTTATAGTTTTTTTATATAAACCAGTGTATCTGCTGTATCTTTTTCTTCAAGCCGCCACTCTAAAAACCTTGGATTGCTTAAAGACCAGACACCACGTTTATCTTGAATAGTCTCTGTAAATTTAACAGAAACAACACCCTCTTTATATTTACTCCAATTACTTGATACTTCAGCTCTTTCTTCGTCATTAAAGCCAGCAACATTTACAGCAAGATTTCCACATTCAGATACACAAAGAAGCGAACCAAAACTATCTACATTTCTTCCTGATTCTTTACCTGGGTTCATTACAATGGCAATCAACTCACAAGTTTTTGTTGGCTTTACTTTTAGTTGGTCAAAAGACGTTCCGTTTTTCCAAAGACCTTTTGGGTTTTTAATAACAGCGCCTTCAAAGCCTAAAGATCTCCAGTGTTTATACCAAGCTTCTGCTTCAGAATACGATCTTACTATTGTTGTCTCTATTTTTTGTAAAGAATTATTTTTCTTTTCTAACAAATAAGAAAGCTCTTCAAGACGTTCTTCGTATATTCGCTTGTCTTCTTCTTCAGACAAAATCATGTCCCAAAGATCTAGAGAAAGCCAGTGTTCAGGAGGTAGCTTGCCTGTACCTTTAACTAAGTGGTTTATAATCCCATTACCTTCTTTTCTATTGTATGTATAAACTGTGTTCAAAGATCTGTGTTTTACTAAAAGCTCGCCATGGTACTGATAGTTTGGTGACAACTTTTCTAAGCTTTTTTCAAGAATGTTACACATGTTTTTTGGCAAAATATGACCGCGACGGCTTGTTAAAACACAACCAGCATCAGAAACATTAACATTAACAAACATTCCATCAGCTTTTAGTTGGCAGTAAATACCTCTTTCCCATTCAAACCTGTCTAAATACTTTTGATCAGGCAAAGAACAACGCATATAGCCTGGTTTGTAAATTGTATTACTAACTGCGTTGTTTATTGAAGTTGCATTTATTCCACAAAGCAAATCTCTTTGTAACACTCTATATAAGAGCTTTGAAGAACTAGGGCTTAATTGTTCTAATTCTTTAACAACAGCTTCTGTTGCTGCGTTGCCAGAAAGAGCCCGACTTGTAAGTCCCTCTAATAAGCCATACGTGCCAATGTCCCAGTTTTTAACACTATGTTTGTTTGGGCTATATTCTATTTTTTTAATTCCATATGTATGTCTAATATCATATGTCATTTGTAAAATTTGTGTAAAGTCAGGGTCTTCCATAAATTCTTGCAAAAGACTTTCTTTTATTTTTGTACTACTTACGCTTTCAATTATTTCGAGGCAACCCATTATTGTGTTAGTTTCCATTAATATTTTCCTTGCTTTCAAGCAAAGGTAGCCAGAGTCCATCTACCCACTCTAAAAGTTGTATTGCGTCTATTATTACAACCCAATCTTTAATATTGTTTTTCGGCATTCTCTTTGAAGTATAAAACTTACCTTCTTCATTCATAAGCAGATAAGTCTGCTTAATCGGTTCTACGTTTTTTGTTAGCATCACATGCTCCATAAATTTTATTCCAATAAAAATCAGCTTCTGATAAAATAGCTAAACCGTGACAATGTTCTAAATTACCACAATCACAGCCTAGTGTTTTATTGTGTAGCTTTATAATTGATTCTACAGCTTCGGGGTAATCATCTAACCAGATTTTTAGGTTGTTTGAAAATCTTTTAAGTTTTTGTTCTGGTGTAAAATATTTAGGTATTTTGTTTAATAATACTCTAAAATGTCTATTAGATTGACTACCGATATAAACATCATAAGGCTCTTTTTGACTGTTAACTACTTGCATTAAACATTTCATCCGATAGACTTTCTGATGACGACTTGTCAGAACTAATACTTTGCCAAGTATCATTTTCAGAATTGTATTCTTTTCCTAAAGAAGCGTCAATTAAAATACCTCTATTATGCGTGTTACCGATACCAAGACCGACTGTATACGGCTTTATTTTCGATTTTGCTAATCCTAGATTATTAGTCATAGAGACATTGCCGTCTTTTGTTACTATTAAATACCTATATTTTAGTCTCATTTTAACCTCTCACGTTTTTAAGGGGCTCCCGAAGGAACCCCTTTTTGTTTTAATTTTAAACTATTTAATAGGACATGCACCTGCGTCACATTCATCACTGCTTTCATAGCTAGCGCTTTCAACATTTTTAATAATCTTTGTATTATTTAATAAGGTATTAAACTCTTCTTCTGTTATCTCTTCTAACGGCGCTTGCTCAAAACCGTGATCAGAGTGCAATAAAAAGCTTAAAGATTTAAAATTGTTTTTATAATGCTTATAAAGAAATTCTTTTATTTCGGGTATTTCTTCTTTTTTATAATATACTGTACAAGACACGCTATTATCTGACCAAGAAGCTTGCATGTTTCTGACTTCTTGTAGCATGCTTATTGCTGTGTAGTCAGAAGCTACGGGTGTTCCTTCAGGGTATGCAAAAGGAAAAGTTACGCAAACTGTATCAAAGTCTTCAGTGCCATCAAGGTTCTTTTGAAACTCTATTGGATAACCGTGCTCTCTGCAAACTTCAACTAGTTTATTATCGCTTGCAATTCGAATACGCCTGTTCATATATCTTGAGTATGCAGGATGTATTCCGGGCGTAACACCAGGAAGCAAAGATAATGTTCCTGAGGGCTTAACTGTAGTTAGCTTTATAGATTCAGGCATATCGTGCATTTCAGAGTATCTTACATCAAAATCACGCAAGTATCGGTAGCCTTCATCCATCCAAGACCGTTGTTCGTCTGATGCTTGTAACACACCGGTGAGACCTATCCCCATACGCATATTCTTGTGAACAATTGTTTGAGTTTCGTGATGATGAGCTTTTAACATTAGAGAGTGTTTATTAATTCGGTATAAAAGCTCAATAATATCAGTAAACTCTTCTTTAGATTCAACATTCGGTAGAAAAACTTCAGAGAGACAACAAGTTTCATAAGGCGCTAAGCTTTGTTCAGCACAAGGGTTGTAACCCATTACTTCATGGTCTGGGTATTGTGTCTCGCCTAAACGACCAACTCTCCTAGACAGTTTTAAATTGATAAGACCGTAAGGTTCTCCTCGACCCTCGTATCCATCCCAGAAGTAATCGTGAAGATCACGTATATCATCACAAGCAACACTATTATTAGACATTGCTCGCCATTTAGGAATGCTGCCCATATCCCATCGTTTTGCTAAAAGAAATTCAACATCATCGGGGTCTCCTATTGCAATTTGTGCAGACCTTCTTACATTTCCGGCAACAATAATATGGCCTATTAAATTCATGATATCTAGAGCATCAATAGGTCTTATTTTTCTTCCAGCTCTGGCTACTAGTACTTCTGAAATTTTAGCCATTCCCCATACTAAGTCTTCAGGCCCAGAAGCCGTTCCTCCAAAACCTTCAATAGGTGTACCTTTGCCCCTAACAACTTGCGTACTAAAAGTAAAAGTTCCTTGGTCTTTTCTTGAACTTAAAAATGCAGCTTTTAAGACCTTGCCTAAAAGTTTGCACCAGCCTTCTCTGGAATCAGGGACAATGAAATCAGCGCCTCCATCATTTACGCGAGTAGGTGGTTCAAACCAATCTCTAACTGCCGGTAATTTACTTATGTGTTCTTTTTGAATATTATAACCAACACCAGAGCCTAGTGCAAGCATGTCCATTGCCCAAGTAAATGGGCGAACAGGGTCATCTACTACTGTAAAGGCGCAATTTTGCAAAGAAGCTAGACCTAAGTCAGACACAGTGTCTGTTCCTAGCTGCCATAAAAAACGACCAGCTACGGAAGCTTTAAGACCTAAAAAGTACCCCCGTAGCCTATCTGTTTCATCTACATCAAAACCACAACGTAGCTGCTCTTCTGTAGCATTGATAACTCTTTCAATAGTGTCGGGAAACTCTTCAAATTCACCATTTTCCATTTTCCTTGAATAGGTTCTTTTGTAAGTAAGATAGCCTACTGTTGACCACGGTGTTTCTATTGTCACATTAACCTCATTCTTTGATTAAGCTGTATGTTTAGACGGTTTCAAAAAGGGTGGTTTTAAAGGTTTTAACTTTGAAAACTTTTTGTCTGATTCCGTTTCTTTTTCTGGGTCTATAAACAACCCTTGCGTCAATCTACCAGTACTGTTGTCATAATGAAAGCCCGGAACAGGCCCTGTCAAGCCCGTAAATCTAGATTTCAACACAGAACATTTAATACTGTTTCTAACGTCTTCGTCTTCATGCGTCATGTTTCTTGCAAAGGCTACAATATCAAATGAAACTTGTTTTATAGAGCCTGAACCTTTTATATCATCAATCGAAGGTAAACGACCTTCTTCAAAACTTTTACCACCAAGTGGCGCTTTTCTTAAATGAGAGACAAGACCGATCCATACACTAGGATATCGCTTTGCAAGTCTAAGAAGATTGTTCATCATTTTATCATGCGCTTCATTGCCATACAAATTGTCAACACCTTCCGAAGTTAGTATTGTTATATGGTCTATTAATAAGCCTGAAACTCCTTTAAGACACATATACTCCATTTGATCAATAGCTTGATCGTCTTTTAAAGAACCTTGATGATCTAAAACAATAAGCCGTTCTTCTGAGCCTTCTTCTCCAAAAACAGCATCAAAGCCTTTTTTAAGCTCTTCAATTGCAATAAGCTCTTCAGATGGATTTTTCTTCAAATACATTGCTGATAGGTTTCTAGCAGTTTCAGCAGGAGACTCTTCTAAAGAAAGTATTCCAAACTTTTCACCTCTATTAACAATTGCGTCTTCTAAAATTTCTCTTATTAAGGTTGTTTTGCCGGAGCCTGTTCCCGAAATAAATAAAGTTATTTCACCGCCACGACGACCCTTAAGCTTTGTGTTTAAACTATCAACACATGCTGGATACGGAATAGATTCTTTTTCATTGAAAGAAATTACTGAAGACCAAATATCTTCTCTGTTTATAATACCAGAAGGTGTTCTTGATTCAGCATTAAACATACAACGAAGTAGCTCTTCCCAACCATCTTTTTGAAGAACATCATTAGCATCAGCTCTGGGAAGGTTTACTACTTTAACCTTATCATAACCAATCTCTTTTACTGCTTTTTCAGTAGCTTTTTTACCAGCATCGTCTTCATCATAACAAATAATAACTTCATCAAAAGATCTTAAATACTCGCGGTTTTCTAAAGTTTTTATAGCAGAAGCAGAATGACTAGAAACTACAGGATACATTCTTTTGTATTTTTTAAAATTAGCTACTTGTACTGAAAGCGCATCTAGTGCGCCTTCACAAAGAATAATACGCTTGCCACCTCTTGCAAACCTTTCCATACCGAAAAGTCTATCAGTCTTAGGGCCTATCCATTTAAAAGCATCTTTTTTCTCTTTAGCTTGTATCCATTTTCTTTGCCAAGTTTTCCCACTGTCATATCCAAAAAATTGTGACTCTACTTTACCATTAATGTCGTAAGAAACTCTGACATCATAAAAATCTGTTACGCTTTTTTCAATACCTCTTGAAGTTAAAGGCGCAGAACGATAAGAGTCAATTTCTTCAAGGGTCTCTAGTTTTAAAAATTTTTCAAAGTTAGTTTTAATTGAAGGCGCATCTGTTTTACTTTTGTTAGAAGGGCTTTTTGATTTAAAGCTTTTTCCACAAGAAAAACAGTGAGAGCTACCATTTTCATATACCTGTCTTGCATTTGAAGACTCGCAAGTCTCGCTAAGACAAGGTTGATTTCTTTTTACAATTGTACCCATTAGTGTTTTGTCTCCATAATGTTTGCAGCTTCTTTTGTCTTTTCGATTTGATCATAAACACCAGTAATTGCAAAACCTGTTATAACGAAAGCAGCTCCAATTATAAAAAGGTCGGTAGGGTTTGAAAAAGTAAAAATACACCAAATACCTGAACTTACTAATAAGAAAAAACCGATAAGTTGTAAAACACCGCTAGTTACCTTCATTGAAACTGCTCCCAGTTTATTGATTTTTCTAATCTTTCTTTATGTCTGTTTGTTATTTGTTCGCTAACGTTCCATGTTACTTTGTCTATCATTCTATTATACCATGTGTTGCTAGTTGGGGCTTCTACTAAGCAAAGAGACCATGTCTCTGAATACGAGAGAGTTCCTTGACTGTGATACTGTTCTATACAGATAAAATCAAATTCATCATAATAAGGTCTTTCGGCGAAATGATGCTTAAGCGCTTTTGATGAAGACTTATAAGTCTTCCAACTAGCTTCTACACCTTTATTAGTCCGACCTCTTCCATAATAATTCTTTTTACCTAAATAAAACCTCTCTAACACTGTGTCCCTAATCACATAAATAAAGCCAGCATAATCTTTTCCACCCATTTGTTCTGGAAAAGACCAATGCCCATTATGTATATCAGGTGTTACCGTGGTCAACAGCGGTACCTTGCCTGTAAATGCCATACTTGCCCCTTAGATTAAACCGTAACGTTTCATATCTTGGACAACTGGCCACTCTTCGAGACTAAACCAATCTTCTAAATGACGCTGTATGTGTATAAGCTTTGCGTTCAATAATAGATTAGGATACCAGTCATCCCCATAGTACTCTATATACCGCTCTACACCAATCTCTTGAAAGTCTGAATCTTTTTCAATACTTGAAACAAGAGACTTGGCAGTTTTATCACCAACACCTGGAATACCAGGGATATTATCAGTAGGATCTCCTTTTAAAAGCTGTTCATAATAATGCCGACTAGCTTCAATTTCTGAGATTTCAATAACTTTTTTACTTTTCATATGGTAATACTTACCAGGGATGCATTTTAAGTCTTTATCAATAGAACACACAAAATAAGGTATACCTGCTTTTCGACATTCTATGGCCCAAATACGAACATAGTCGTCAGCCTCTCGGTACTGCGCAGCAATAGCTAAATCATTAAGCACAAGAAGCTTTCTTAGTTCAGGGACAACTCTTGTTTGTGAAGCATAAGATGGGTCTCTTTTCTTCCTGTTAGCCTTGTATTCTGGATACAATTCACAGCGAAACTCTTTTGTGCCCTTGACAGCCATTATGTGTTCTTTACAAAAAAGCTTTGACTTAAGCTCTTCTAACAGTTTTAACAAATTTTCCCAGCATTCTTCAAGATATTCTCTGTCTTCTTCAGGAGTAAATTCAAAAGGCACTCTGTTTCCGTTAGCATCTAAATGCTGTGTAACAACACCATCAACAGCTTTCTTTCGCCACCTAGGGCTACAAGCATCATAGCATAGAATGTCTCCATCAATTATTGCAATTGCCATTTAAACTCCTTTAGTGGTTAAGGGTTTTGTGTATTTCAGACAAAGTGTGATTAGCGAGCTCAGTCACCCCAGGAACTTCTGTTATAAAAAGCTGACTTAATAGGTGTTCTATACTTACTGGCACTTCCATGTTGGTACCTTGCCGAACAAGAGCTACTAAGTAGAGTGCTAATTTTTTATTTATGTCAATAGTTTCTTCAGATTCTGTTGCACTTGTTTCATCCAACGCGCCTCTTTCAGCAGACCATAAAAGTGACTCTTCTACACGAGCTTTTTTAGACTCTATTAAGGCTTGATCGGGGTGTATTGCAAAAGTATCTGAGCTAACCATCTCACAAAGAGCAATAACATCGTTAAATTCTAGTTGAGCTGTTTCAGCGTTTGTGAGCAAGTATTCAGGGTATCTGTGCGCGTCTGTAAACCTCAATGTTTTTGATATAGCTTGCGCAAATTCACCAAGCTCTTCCATTAATATTACTTTTAATAAATCATTTCTGTCTAACATAGCATTTCCTTATTAGTGAATTTCAAGCCAAGTTTTTCCTATCTTTGCGTCACCATCCATTATTTGTATACCAAATAACTTAGGCCCGTCAATAAAGGCTTGCTTGACAATTTCTGCTGTTCTTTTAGAATGTTCAATAGCTACTCTCATATTTTCTTCATCGTGATACATAATGCAAGGCGTATAAGGAATCCCTTCAGCCTCAAGCCTTTCCATAGTAAGCATTACAGCTGCTGCGCATGTTGCTTTCTCACAGGCTTGCAGTAAATAAACCAACAACTTGTGATAAGAATCTACATAAATTCTGTTACCGGCAATTCCATAAATATAACCGTAACCAAATTTTTTAGTAGAAGAGAATATCTTTTCTTGACTTTCAACTAGTTCACCAAAGCCAGGTACAGCTTTTGTAAATAAGTTTTTTAGTTTATTACCTTTTTGTTTGTTATTAACACCAAAAATATAGCTCCAAAGCTTTCCACCGCTTGCGCCAAACAAAAAAGCATATAAAATACGCTTAGCCGCGTTTCTAGGAACTTCGTAATCTATACCCATCTTTTGAAGAGCGCTTGTTAGCGCGTTTGCGTTATAAGTGTGAATATCGCCATGCACAACTGTGTTTGTATACTCTTCATCACCTATATAAAACGCTAGAGCTCTTGCTTGATTTCCTGAAGAATCTCCACCAACTAGTAATTCTTTTTCAGTGCAAGTAAAAAGCTCTCGCATTTCAGTGCCATAAGGCTTTTCACTAGTAGGGACGTTTGCTATAATTTGATGTCTTGTACGCATAGAAGGTGTTCCTATTACAAAGGAATCTCCATGTAAAACACCGTTGCGGTATTCTTTACACCAAGTTGTTAACACATTATGTCTTGAGGAAAAGCTTTTAAAATCACTATAAAGCGCGCCGTCTCCACCAAGAAGCTCTAAATCATCATCTGCAATTTTTGGAGAAGTTTTAATTCGTTTTTTATTATCGTAAGGGTCGGGTTTGGTGTTCCACTCACTAGGCTCCCATCCGTTTCTGTAAAGAAAAATTTTAACATCAGAAGGCGATGTAAGCTTTAAAGGAACTATTTCAAGTCTTGAATAAGGGCCTGCAATTGGTTGACTTTCACCTAAATAACCTTCCCAAGGGTCTATGTTAAACCAGTTTGCAGTATGACTATCATAAGAACCTGCTTTGACCCAGCGGGGGAATTTAGGCTCTGCAATAATTTCTTCACTATCCCACAACAAGTTACTAAGCTTCATAAGAGACTCTTGATCAGCGTACGGTGAATTACCTTCTTTAACCATTTCTACCCATTTGTTTACAACACGATAGTTATCAGGCATTCTGTCTTTTATCTTAGCTTTTAAACCTAACACGGCTTCAAGTTTTTCTTGTATATTGTCTAATATCTTTTTTAAATCATCTTTAAGTTTAAGAGCCTTTTCAATATCAAAAGGCCAGCCGTTAGCTTGAGCAATTGCTTGCCATCTTGCTACTGCTTGCTCTGACTTAAGATAAGTAATAAGATAAGGCGCACCGTGATCACTAGCTAGAATTATTTTTAATTCTTTTTCTAGTTCTCTATAAACTTTAACATTGAGACTAACATCACGTTCACAATAAACATCCATTTCTTCAGAGTATTTTGAAAAGTCTTCAAAATCACCTTTAGAATAACCAAGAGCTTCACCCCAATTACCTAGTCCATGTCCTTTATGTGAGCCAAATCGCATGTAGTCTAAGACAATTGACATAACAAAGGTATCACGGACTTTTACATTGGTAGGAAGCCTAAAATTATATAATTTTTCTAATAACGGCAGATCATAACCACAAATGTTATGACCGATAACAAGCGATGCGGAAGACAGTTTATCTATCCAACCGCTATCGCCTTGACACGCTATATACCGGCATTTTTCGCCAGTGTCAATATCTTCTGTGCGCAATACAAACATTGTAGTAGCGTCACGCAAGAGGTTATCAGCCTCTATATCAAAAACAAGCTTTTGACCTTTTGGTTGAATATTTAACATTATTTATTTATTAACTCCTCTACCTCTTTTACTGTTGTCATTTTACGATTATTAGTTAAGTAAGCTATCCAAAATTTTAAATACCATAAACTCTTTTTAAGCTCTTGTATTTCAGCATCTTTTCCACCTCGTCTGTCAATATATTTTCTTGTCATCATTTCTAAACCACCTTCAAAACGCTCTGGTGACATTATTCCGCTTTGTGTTTCTAGCCATTGTAATGATATTTTTAAAGCTTCAGAAACAAAATGTCCTTGATAGTGAGAGGGGTTTATATGATCGCCTGCTTTAAAGCTATTCTTTGGGCTAGCGGTAACGCTTCTTTTAAAAGCCCAGCTAACTTCTTTTCTTGGCTTTTCAGGGTCTTTCCATGCGAATGCCATTGCTTTTCCATCAAGCCAACCATAATAGTCATCTTCTCCACAAGGAGATAAGAACAGTTTTTTAAAATTAATTGTTTCACTGCCTTCTACCCACTTTTCGTCTAGCCAGTTAGATTCATAAATATTAACTTTTGCGTCTTTTTCTTTAAAGTGCTCTTCAATTAAAGGGTCAAGCGGTTGAAATAAACCCGCTTGTCCGTTAATTAGTGACACAAGGTTCACTAGTAATCCTCTATATCAGGAGCACTAGGAACTGCTTTATTTAAAGCTTCATTAGAATGCGTGTAATCGTCTTTTTCTATATCAGAAACAACTTCAACGTTTTCTTTAATTACTTTAAAAGGTATTTCACTGTCTTCAGTTGCTACAGCCTCCTTTTTAATACTATGATCTTCTTCAAAATTATCTGGATAGACTGTATCTTGCATCGCAGCTTTTACAAAACCACTGCTTTGCTTATAATAAACAAGCTTTACAATTTGAACACCCATTAACACACAAGCAATTTTATTATCACCATATGTGTATTGAAAAATATCAAGATTAGCAAGTGTCCCATTACCGATTATTGTGGGGTCTACCGGCTCCATATCGCCGTCAACAAGTTCAGGAGGTGCTGCAGGGCCGCCGCCAAGCTTTAGCGCTTTTGTTGAACTTTTTTTAAAAGTATATCGCCATTGTTTACGACCTTGTTCGTCAGTTATTGGCTCACCTTCACTTTCACCAGAATTGTGCGTCATTAACCTCATTTTAATTCCGAGGTCTTTTAACTCAGTGACTCGTTCAAAATCAGAAGTTCTCATTTGAACTTCCCACTTAGGGTTTTCTTTATCCCATTTAGCGTTAGGACGCGCTGGATCTAAAGTTGCAAAATAAATTTCAGCATTTTCAATTAACGGCATTTTTTACTCCAAATTAAATTTAATAATATTTACGTTTAAACTCCCTTAAAAGGGTTAAATTAACGAGCAATTGTTTGTAAAAGTCTAGTAACCATAGCTTAATTTATGTTAAGCTGTATTTTAACTAAAAGTTGCTCGTTTGTTAATTTTAAAAATCTTAATCGTCTGATCGCGTTCTTAATTTGTTATCTTCCTCTTTTAAATTAGCAAGGCTTTCTTTCTCCCTTGTTAAAGAGTCTTTTAAGGTACTTATTTCTTTTTCTGCAATCATTTTTTGTTTTACTAATTCAAGGAGTTCACGGCTACCGGTAACTTCCTGACCAAGGCCGTTTTCGTTTGCATATTCAGCTATTTCTGCAATGCTCGGGTTATACTCAGGTTCTGTTAACGTTTCTTTTTTATTATTAGTTGTTTCGAATTCCGCGTTTTTGTATTTCATAGGTACAGCTTCCAAGTTAGTTATATTAAAAGAATCCTTTACATGATTATTTATTAAGTGTGTAGGTATAAAATAAGAAGGGCCTCCGGCGTCATTAGTAATATCACAAAACAAAATACCACAGTTTCCAAGCTTTTCAGCAACGTCAAAACAAAAAGAATTTGTAGCAAGGTGGCCTGTAGCTTCGTCGGGTAAGGGATAAGGGCTCCCTATCTGATTTAAATCTTCTTTACTTTCTACAATGTAAAGCAAACCTCCAAAATAATAGTTAAAACTAGTGTTAACATCTATTACTTCGTTTACACCATGCTCTAAACTAGAAAGAAACTCTTCTGAAGTAATGTTTGGGCCTTCTAGTAGCCGCTCTTGTAACCAAGCTTTTATTGCAACAAGTGAAGAAATAAACGGCTCAACAGAAGTAGCCTCTAACTGTTTGATTTTTAAAAAACTTTCAATGGTTTGCATTTATTGTTCCTAAGAAAAGCAGTACTCAGATTCAAGTACCAGATTTATGTCAAGAGTGCCAAACTCAACTTGAGAAATATCAGCACCAATATGTTTAAAGAGTGTTGTTATAGGGTTTACGTTATAAAGTTCAACAAAAGTTTCTCTAGTGTTTTTAAACAATTCAGGCATGTCGCAAAGAAGTGTACCAAAAGAATCATGGACTGTTGTAACAGCGCATTCAGATCTACAAACAATTAAAACAAGGTGTGCTGCATCTAAACTGTGAGTTACATTTGGCGCAGCTCCTTGCGACTGCTTTCCTTTAGATGGCTTAACATCCTCAAAAAAGCAAATTAATAGTTGTAAAGCATTATCATAATAACCTGTAGACTTTAACTCACCTTCTTTAGGCCCGTATTGTACCCATATTTTTTTAACTTTACCTTCAGTATAATGTTGCACTACTGGAAAGTTTGTTATCGGGACTGGCCAGTTAAGAAAAAGACCATTGTTTTCAGCTGTCTTTCCTGCTTTTTCAAACAAAGTTAAAAGCTGAGAAGGTCGCCTTAAAGCATTTCGACATTCTTCATAAACACAACGACCCATATATGCACCCCATTTATGCTCCATATAGAACAACAAGTTTATTTTATGCTTTCGAGCGTCGTCTATTTGTTGCTGACCTAGTCCAAAAGGCGTTCCACCGTAAGGCAAGGTCATTACATTTCTTTTTACTATTTTTCTTTGACTTTTATTATCAACAATTCTTGCCCAAAAGACAGGAGCTTTAAACGCTTCAAGTTCGGCTAAGTCTTCTCTAACACAACGAAGTAGTTGAAGCAGCTCATCTTTAATAACACCTGGCTCTTGCGCTTGTATTTGTTTCCTTAAATCAATTGTTGCATCAATCCATTCTTCTAACGCAATTCTTTCTTCAGGGCTTAGACTTGCTATGTCTTCGTTAATATTTGACCATACACGTTTTGCAATAAAACCGTAAAGATCTCCAGGCATTACGCTAGGCGTTAGATTGACATGAGGTGCTGTTATTTCATCTCTTGTTAAAGCAGCTAAGTGCTGAGAACCGTTATTAGTACCATCAATATATGCTTCTAAATGTGAAACATAGCCGTAGTTTTGAAACGGATCTCCTTTAGCGTTTACATGCTTTTCCATTTGAAGTTGCCACATTCTTAGCTTATAAAGCTCTAAGCAAGCTGCAATAAATTGCCAAGGTTTGTCTGCACGCATCCAACCAATAGACTCTTTTGGGTTTGCCGCATACTCTAAAAAAGTATCTTCATTAGCTAACGCCCATTCAAATCTTTCTAACAAAGGAATTTTGTCAGACTTTGCTCCTTCAGGGTGGCCGCACTCTCCGCCCCAGTTTGAAGCAATTGAAATAAGAAGCCATTTAAAACCTTCAGAACCGATAGGTTTTGCATCAGAACGTAATAACATGCCTTTTGCAATATCAGAACCTTGCTCATGGAGATAAGCGGTTGCTGCGTATTTTCGGCCTCTAAAATCATAATAATATAGATGATAAAAAGTGTCATTAAGGAACTTTGTTGCAATACTTAAAATTGCTTTAGCTTCTCTTCCTTTTGTAGCCCTTGCTTCTCTTGAATGCGCATTCCAAATATCTTGAAACGCTTCTTGCTTTGTTTTTAAAGCCCATTGCTCTAGTGAATAAACGCGCTTGTTTACACGCCACCCTACTTTTTGAGCGCGATTGACGCATTCAAAAACTAAAGGATGCGTTTCAGCAGTAAGGCTTTCTAACACCATTTTATTTTTAGTTTTTACAAGGCTTGTGCCATTTGCATGTTCACTGCTTACCCAATCAGGGTATGGCGTTTTTGATGGAAGCTTTTCAATAGATGTTGCAGGGAGGCTTTGCCAAAGCTCAACCAGAACATCATCTTTTATTAACCTGACAATATAAGCATTATGCCCGTTCCTCCCTTGACCTAAAATGACTTCTAAAATACCTAGTTTATCAAATGAATATAAATAAAATGCACCGATTTTAGCGGCAAGTGCCGAGTTAACAGGTAGATTCCATCTTGAAATCATTGTATGCCCTAGCGCTGAAATAAGCTCAGCAAGATATATTGTGTTTTTGTTATAGCCCTTTTTAGGCCTTGTGTATAAGTACATTATACTAATAAGAACATCTATGTATGCTGCGACTGGATAGCGTTTTATTACGCTAACTGGGTTTTGTGGAGCCAGCTCAGTTGACATTCGTTGGTTAAGCGACTTAATAAGAGTAGCTCTCATTTAGATCCTCATAAGGTTATAATTAAAATAACTATTTGTATTAATAAGATAAACATTCCAACTGTAAGAATGGGGACAATAATAAAACTAAATAAAATATAAAGTGAGTCTTCCATAACACATATTAGTTCTTCATAAACATTTTCCCAAATATCTTTAAGCCATCTCTTCATTAAACCCCTCGCTTGTAAAAAGCTAAGAGGAAAAAAAAAATAGTTTAAAGTAAATTGCGCCTCCTTTCCCCGAAGGGAAAGAAGACAATAGTTGTTGCTTAGCTTTGTTTTAGTTTAGATTGGATTCTTTCCAATGCTTTGTTTACCGAATCAATTTCAACGCTTATACGTTGAGTTTCATCGTTAATCTTTTTACAGTTGTTTCGGTGATCTCTTAAAAGCTGCCTTCGCTCATAAACGCTTTTAATTGCAACTCCTGTTAAAAGACCACCTTTGTTAAACTGTCTCCAAAAGCCTTCAGAAGACTTTTTGCCTGTCTTTTTAGGCATAAGTTTTAATCAAAATGACTAACACACGTATAGCGTGTTTTGTCACAACCACCAGGTGAATTAAAAAGCTTTTCACCATTTCTGACAAAGTAGCTTTCGTTTTGTGTGTTGCTTGGCGTTGTTATTGTAGCACAAGCGCCTGTTCCATAGGTTGTACGATTCCCTTGACGGTTAGACGGACAAACCATTTTCTTTCTTGAAACTTTAACAACAGTAGTACAAGGCTTGTTACTGCCGTATATTGCTGCATTGCTACAAGTAACAGTTCCAACTTCTTGTGCAAAAGCTGTGTTTGTAACAAACAAGGCACAAACAACACATATAAAAGCTACTAGTGGATTTTTATTTTTAATATTTAAATTTTTTGAAATTTTCATGTAATACGCTCCTCAATATTAATATCACAATGCCAAAGGCGTTCAGCATCAGCTTTTATGTCTTCAATTTTTTGCCAACGATTTTTCATTCTATTAAGTACAGCTTCTGGGACATTATGCAAGCTACCAAAGTTTCCGGTAGCTTCTATAATCTCAATTTCAGGGATATTAAGGTTTGAAACCATAGCAAAATAAGGCTTCATTTCCCAAAAAGCTGCAAACGTGTTTGAAACAATAACTGACTTTCCATTTGATAGCGCTATACCACACATTGTTCTACACCACTGATGTGCGTGCCCTATAAGTTTTTTATCAAAATTATAACAACCCTCTGAATTTAGAAAATACATATCTGCTTCAAATCGCTCTGTGTTGCTGCCTCCAAGAGCACGACTCAAAGTAGACTTTCCAGAACCCGGAAGACCTCTTATTAAAGTTAACTTAAGCATAATAATTCCTTTTACTACAACATTATAATAAAAGGTTTATTAGCTGTTAGTTTTATAGAGATTATTATAAAAAGTCAAATGGTCGTATGAACTATAAATCATTTTATCGAGCTTAGTTACATTTAATTTTAAGCAAGCTTCATAAGTTGAAGTGTTTTCTTTTTTAAAAAATTCACTTTCACAATGAGCTATGATACGGCGTAAAGACTCTTTATATTGAGATTTTACAATTGTTCCAAACCCTGTTTCCATTAAAGTGTCAAGCTCTTTTTCTTCTTTCTCTAACTGAGTTACTAGCTTGTTTGCGTTTCTTTTATTAACAAACTCTTCTAGATGATTAACACCAGCTGTTTTAACGTACTTAATATTTGTTAAAACTGAATTGCTTTTGCTGGCTGCTGTTGATTTTACATCCTCTGCAGTACCCATTGCTTGATCTAAATATGTCTGAAAAGACACGCCATCGAGATCAAATGTTTGCGGCGCTTTACTACAACCGCTTGAAACACCGGCAAGTACTATTACAAATGAAACACTTATTACTTTTAAAATCATGCGCATGATTTCTTCCTTTTCTCATTTAATATTCTGCGAAACCGTCACAGTAACGGGTTACTTTTTAGTTAAATTTTTAAGATCTAACTGCTTTGAATTAACTTCTTGTTTTGAAATAACTCTAGCTTTTAAGGCTTTTTTATCTTTTAATTTTTTATTTTCTTTTTTAAAACGTTTACGATTCTTTCCTCTTTTTGAGCTTTTCCAGCATCCGCCTGTTTCATCGGGGGGCATTGTTTAGACCCAAGCTGCTAAACTCTTCTAACACTTCTAATAAAATAAACAAAGAAAACACACCAAGGCCAATAAAAATATAAGTATTAAACGACCAATTGGCAATTGAAGCTGTAAGTACTTTGGCGATTATTGCACAAGCAGCAACCACAAAAGGCATAATCAAAAGTCTCATTAAGAGATAATGATAAACAGATTGACGCGTTCGTCTAAATCTTGCAAAAAACTTTGAGCTATTGTTTTTACTGTTTACAAGTTTCATTTTTAATACCCCGTTAGTTACTGTTATTTTCTATATCATATAAGATACTGCTTTTTCCGTGTTTGTTTTTTAATAGTTACTATACTATAGACGTCTCTATTGATCTTGCAAGCGTTAATTGCTTTTTTATTTGAATGTGCAAGTGTCCAAAATGTCTTGATAAAGAGATCATCTGGGCCTGATACGTATTGTACACCATACCAAGAGCTTTTCTCTATAGATTCAAGCATATAAACCTGTAATTCTTTTAGTTATAACTTTTGAATTACAAGGGTCACAGCATTGTCCTCTCGCTATTGGCTCTGCATTGTTTCCTTTTATCCAGAGACCGATTGCATTTTCTTTAATACTCTGCTTGCAAATAACACAAGTATCGTCGGCACTAGTGCTTTCTATTAACGGCTTCATTTTTATAGACCTTTTTTATTTAAGAGAACCTAGGCTTTCTGTTATTGGTGATCTTAGCCTGTGATTGTTTGGTTTCCTAGTTGGCAAACTGCCTTGAATTTTCTTTCTATATCCAAACGGGTTTACTTTAGCAGGGTGTCGCATTTTTATTTCCTTTTAATTTTTGAAGGGTTAAGTTCTTTCATCTCTAAATTTAAAATTTGATCTTCTGCTCTTAAAGAATAAATAAGAAGCCCTATTAAAAAGGTGCCACCCGTTATTGCAAGGCTAGCATAAACAAGAAGACCAATACTTTCGGTAGCTTCGTTAGTTGAAAAACTTATCACTAACAGTCCTGTTATAAAGGCGGCCAAGCCAAGTCCGAAGCTAAGAGCAAGTGAGCTAAGAAGCGTTTTTGCAATAGCTATTAATATTCTTTTAGTTTTCATTTAATAGACCTTTTCTAAAAGTTAATTTTGTTAGTTAATGGGTTTGGTTGCACGATTCTCCTCCACTGTTGCCGAAATCTGCATCGTGACTAACTCTTCATGGGGCTTTACGGATGAAGGCCGCACTAGTTGTATGCTCAACTAGTAGCTTCTGTGTATTACGCGCCCAAGCAACCCATTTCAGGGACACAGAATATTCAGGGTGTGCACGGAATGCGAAGAATTCTCAACAGCATCTCGTGACTGACTCTCTTCATGGCACCCTTACGAGTGGTATGCTTTGAGTTGCATATAAGACAATGAGAGATCCCTATTGGGTATGCTTGCTGGTTAGGCGCACGTTCCTCCCCACCACAGGGAGTACATCTATTCACTGTCGAATTTGGTTGCACGGTGTTCCCGTGACTAACTGGACAGGCTTGTACCCGCTGTCCTTCGAGTGTTGTTCGGTTTAATTTTCCCCTGTTTCACAACGCCAACAATCACAATCATACTCACTTATTCTAATCCCATGTTTACAGAATCCAGGGCGATCCATTTTTCCTTTAAGAATCTTGTTTTCGCAGATTTCACACATAACAGCTTCACCATCAAGGCCAGTGTTACCACAAGCATAATCAAGTGTTTTATAGTCCCAGCCGCTAGGCACAGTATATGCAACGCGATTTTTACAATTACTCATTACTATAGACCTTATGAAGAAAAAGAAGAAGAAAGTTTTCGGTACACATGCTTATCTCTGTCTTCACTTTTTATTCGAACTTGCAAAGCTTTGATAGCCTTTTCAGTAGAAGCTAAAACAATCTTTGACTCTGCGGTATCAGCTTTTTGAATTTTTTTACATTTATTTTTAAGTGTTGATATTTCTTTATGTATTTCTTTTTTTCTTTGCTTACCTTTACACAAAAGACCTACTGCTTCAAAAGACACAGACATATTTGGGAAAGCTTTTATGTGTTTACTATTTTGAGCCCATTTGCAATTAGGGTGTACAAGACCTTTGGCAGCGCGAGCTAGCATTTCATTGTGTTTTTTAAAACCTTGTATGTCTTTGCTATTAAACGTAGAATCTGTAATAGCTACGTGAAGTGTATTGTTTGTTTTTAAAGCACTCTCTTTCTTTTTATTTTTCATAAATTAGCTCTTTTTTCTAAATTGTTTATCTCTACTTTTTTACGAATTTCCCAAGCTTTCTGTTCTTCTTCAAACACAAAAGGACAATTGATTTGATTAAATTTTCTGATTAAACCAGCGCTAGCTTTTGAGTTTATGAAAGTTGTTTTCTTAAGCCTGCCTAATGCACGAAGCTGCCTTTTTCTTTTTTTAATTTCCATAAGAAATCCTTTATTTTTTAATTTTAGCTATGTCTCAATTTTTAAGGGCCCGAAGGCCCTTTCACTATTATGCTGCTTTGCTTTCATCCCAGATAACATAATAATCAAGACGATCTTCCATCTCAAAAAGTTTTGCTTTCATTACGTTTAAGCGGTATCGTAAATCATCTTTTTCTGCGCACTCAAACATTCGCTGAAGACGCTTAACGCCTAGTTCAAAGTGCAAAGTCATTGCTACAATATTATTCTCCAGCCTTTCTTCATTACTCATAATAAAGTACCTTCTCAGAATTAATAAAACGATATCTCTTTTTGGATATCATATAAGATACCCTATTTCCCGCGTTTTAAAACGCTAAACAGTCCTTTGAAAATGAGGCTTGTCTTTGAACTTTCGCCAGAACATGCCAGCTTTATTTTGGTCATTTAAGCTTTCCCAATACTTTCCTAATTCACAAGGGTATATTAATTTCCCGTCTTTAGTAAAATGCAAATCTACTGCACACTTTTTAAGATGCATTGAGTTCATTGTTTTTGAGCGACCCATTGCAATATACCATTTTTGCTGCTCAACTGTCCTGAACACCTCACCAGTCCTAACTTCATAGCCTAATTCAAAAGCTTTAATCATTAGTTTAACCATGTCTCTCGTAAATAGTTCTTGATGCTCTCCTAATTTCATTGCTTTTTCTCCAACTCTTTTTGAAGCATTGCATTTTTATCTGCGCTACCTTTACTTGAACCATAAAAGAAATTAATAATTTGAGCAATAACTGTGCCAAGAAGAAATCCTAAAATTACATCAGCAAACCGAGTCTGTGTTTCGGGTATTGGGTAGAAAGTTATTCCGCCAATATAAGCGACTGCTGCAAAAGTCCAAAACAATGTGTACCAATATAAAAACCTTTTAGAGAAAATATCTTCTTGTGCTAACGCAGTAGTCTGTACATTTCGGGCTGACTGTACATCTTCTAAAAACATTTTATCATATTCTTGTGCAAGACGGTCATCTTCTTGCTGTATTTTTAAAAGTTCTTCTTCGTGTCTCATTTGGAATTCTTCTAGCCGTACAAACTCTTCATCAGAAAGGTTTGCTTTGCCTAGATCAACGCCTGTTTTTTCTTCAATCCAATCAGTTCCAAGAGCAAGGGCAGCATTGCCAACAAGCCCTAAACCTTTCGCTAACAACGGGGCTAGTAGTAAGGGAAGTGCCATAGTATATCCTCTTTCGGGTAGGTCTACCACCTCTACCCTCTACCTCTTTGAATAACTGCTAGTAACCTTAGTGCGTTCTGGGGTGTCTTTTAGTTACTCAGGAGGGTTAGGTATATAAAGGGGGCCATAAATGGGTTAATGTAACGGGAGCCGTTAACAAGTTTGGCTTATTTGTTTATTTTAAAAATATTAAAAACAATCGCAATAGCGTAGCTGCCTGTGAGCCGCAAATTACGGCCTAGGTGCAGTATCAGGTACATCGACTTTTTCCAAGCTTTTCAATTCTGGAAGACTCTTGCGGCCTTTTACAGAGCTGTTAGCATCTTTAGTTTCACCAATAAGCTTGTTCTTATAGTCTAAAAACTCAGAATTCTTTTTAAAGCTTAATTCGTCTTTTGCGTTTTCAATAGTTAAAAACGGTTCTGCATAGTGTGCAGTTAATATAATGGTATCACTATACGCTATAATTGCTCGCTTTACACCTTCTTTTGACTCAAAAGCTTTATATCCTGAAAGTCTTTCAACGCCGCGATGATAGTCCCATATTAAAATATCTCCTTTCACAAGTATAAAAACATGGTCACTTTTATGAACACGGCCTGTTACAAAAAAATTTTTAGGCAAATTAAATTCTCTTACATAAACTCTTTCACCAAAAAAGTCATTTACTGGGCATATTTTATCAACATCTATTTCGCTCATTTCAGATTCTAATTTTTCAATCTTTTCTAAGGTTGAAGCGTCGGGATTTGACAACAATTTAACCAAGTCCCGACTTTTTAAAATTGATTCAGCCGTCCTCATTTATTTCTCCTTTTAAAAACAACTAGACTGCTAGCTTGCAAAGCTGTTTAGCTTTAATCTTTTGATTGCTATTACCAGGCTATAAGAGCTAATTGTGCTTCGGTAGTTGCATCAGCAATAAGCTGTCTTAGCGCTCTACCACGCTCATGCGTTGTGGTAATATGATTGCCTAAAGCCGTACCCATGTCTATAACTTGTGCAGCGGTAAGCGAAACAACCGAGTTATCCTCCATTGTCCAATCAATAACGAGGCTTGCGTCAATTACAGCCATTTGTACTGCACCTTGTATTCTGCGCTGGGATTCCTCGTTACATTGAACTTGATTGCCTTGCCATTCAAAAGAATTAAACTCTTGATAATCTCGCTCCTTTTTAATTTCTAACCATTTTTCTTCTTTAGATACGGTGAGATCAAAAGTCCACTGACTAGTCAAATAATCAAAAACATAGCCTTCTCCAGGCTTCTCGCCTTTAGCTTTCACTTCGAGAGTGGTTGTGTCAACAAAATAGTGTTCATTTGTCACCAGCCCTTCTTTATGAAAAAGCGTATTCATGTCGGGCATCATTGCTTGTGATGATAGCAAAGAATCATCAGGCCCGGCTTGACAAAGAATAATAACACCGTCATTGTCATAAGTTACTAGGTTGCCTAAATTATTATTTTCCATTATCTTTTACTCGATATGACTGTGATAGCATTTGCGCCAAGGTACTTACTGTACGTGTCTGTTTTTACTTGAACTTCAAACATTAACCCATTCCCTGCATTATCAGGGGGTGTCATTTGTCCTATCACAGTCATCGTGGCTGACCAGCTTCTTCTTACGCTTTGCGCTACTTCACCGCAATTACGTTGATTCATCACTCCGTTTACAAACCACGTCGCTACTACTTTCAGAAAAATACTGTGACCCTCGCCACCGCCCTCGAACCCTAAAAAGTTTGCTGTTGCCGTGATCGACAAGGCTGATGGCCTAGAGGTATAAATACCGCCTGCTTGTGGCCATGTTAGGCCCGAAGTGTAAGCGCCGCGCCAGTATCTGTTTCTTGTTATCAAGAGTGTAGGGTTAGTATTAGTATGCCCTGTTGCAGTTCCGGTTACAGGAACCGTTACCGCAAATCCTCTTATTTTAAGAGTATCTACTGCTGCAGCTTTTATATATGTTGTATCCCAAGGATTGGCCGTTTCTGCACCTATTGGTGTAAAAGCTAAATAACCAGAAGTGCTATCTAGCACTTGCCAATAATAGTTAACAGTATCGAAACTGAAAGTATCAGCTTGCAAGTGCGGTCTTGTGCATACATAGGTAGTACTTGGTATTATCCAAAGATCTCCTACCGTGGTTACAAAAGGCCCGCATGTCAAAACATGAGCCCTAGTTGGGTCATTGAAAACCTTAACTCTTGCACCTGTTGGATCATACAAGTTAGTGTAACTGACACCACCATCACTATTGTTAACACCGGACCTTAGAACTTGAAACTCGTTGCCAGCGGCGTCTGTTGAGTAAACAGCTAAACCGTAAGCTTTTAAAATACCTGTTGAACTATCATAAGCAAGCCGCTGGGTACCAGTGCCCATCAAAAAGCCCATAGCGTTATTGCTCTTCATGCCCATCCACATACCATAGCCGACTTGACTAAAGCCGGTCTTTTCCCCCATTTTAATATGGCCTGTATTCCCGAGCGTGATAATCCCTGATGTCATCTCTCCAAAGTTTGCAGTTATTGCTGACAATGAACCAACTTTTAAAGAAGCCCAGAAAGGAAGATCCCACACAATTATACCAGTATTAGGGTCAAAAGAACCCATAGTCATCCACAATCTTTGATTCACCCCAAGGTTAGGGACTTCCTTACTAAACGCACAGATCTGACCCCAAGCGGTTAACACGGCCACGCTGCTTGGTACAGAGTTCAATCCCGCACCAGTTTGCACAAGACCGCTTCCACTAAAAAGCAAACCCTCATTTATCACTGTGTAAGCGCTAACAGTGCTTGCTCCAGCATCCCCGTCTCCACCAGTGCCACCATCAGAGGCCACGTAGCCAACAGACACTACCGAAGCTATAACCCAGTTAAAGCTGTTTGTTAGTGTACCGACTCCACCCCTTACTAAGACCGAAGCTTCCCAAAGCGTTTGACCACCGCTTCCGACACTTAAATCTGGCTTTTCTGTATACCAGCCTGCGTGGGTACTAGTGACAGACCCTTCTGTCCCTTCTGAGCCACTTATCTCTTCTGTAGACCAAGTCCATGTGCCGTTGCCTGTTGGCCCACTGGGTATAGTCGCAGCAAATTTCCAAACAGAAGCCTTTGCAGTTCTTACCCCAGGGAGTTCTGTTCCGTCAGAAATATAAGGAACTACTCCTCTCCAATTAATTGTTGACACGCCTGTAAAACCAAGATTTACTACAACTTCATACTCAGCTACGTACAATCTCAAGCTATTATTTGACCCATCTTGCGTAGGAAGAGTTAAGCTCCAGTTTCTGCCTGAAGCCTGCGACAAACTTTCGTGAACGCCACTATACCAATTATATTGGCTTTGCACACTATCCTGCGCGATTATGGTGGTCAGATTAATACCGTATCGATAAAGAAAAACAACTTGTCTTGCAACACCTAAGCTCGTATAAATTTCAGGAACTGACCAAATGATTGTATTAGTGTTAAGTCCCGCTTTTCCATATTTGTCAGCCTGTCCCTCTGATCTCCAAATATTATAAGAAACAATGTTACCACCTGATGGAAGATTAAAACCCCAATCATATTGATAATCACCTGGCTGCTGTATCGCTCCGGTTGGAGCAACTTTCGGGCCGTCTGGAAAAGTATAACTACCGGTTCCGTCTATTGGACTTAATGGCTGAAGTCCGTTAAGCGGTTGGAACGTAAATACTTCGAGATCTTTGTATACTTGTTCGCTTGTATCAAGCTCCCAAGGGCTCCAGCTATTAACACCGTCAACCATAAGCGGCATTTCTGCAGAACTGACAGAAACTTCGGCTCGCGAAGTCATTAAGTAGTAATTATTATCTATATATGATTCGTCAACGCCAAGATTTATTAGGTGCTGTTTTGCTTCTAATTTTGTTCTAAAAGGGATGAAATAAGAGTCTAAGTTGACAGTGCCTATCGGGTGCTCCCAAAGCGTAAAATCTACAGCGTTAAAATTTATGTAATAAACCCCTGAATAAATAGGTGTTACGCCATCGGCTGCTCTTCTACTATCATGCATTCCTGCGCCTGTACGATCATAAGTACTGTACATGTAGCAAAACAACGTAACCGGTAGATTAAAGAGCGAACCGCCAACTATTGTTGCCTGTGCGAGAGGCCATCGAGAGCCCGTATCCGGGTTGTATTCTACAGCGCGATTCCCTTCACGATCTCTAGTTATTACTGTAAAAGTGTAAACACCATCTCTTAGCTTAGGTATAGGGAATTTTAACTCATTTAAACCACTAGTGCTTCCTAGCGCTATCCAAGGTGCTCCAACAACTGCTTTAACTTTAGTTCCTTTAAGATAAGCAATGTCATAATAGGCGCCACCATTGCCTAAAGCTGCATCCCAGTTAATAATACCGGCTACGTCAATTATACTGTCAGTATAAGCGAGGTCATATGGTGAAAAACTTAAATTCCGAGCTTGCCCAATTTTTTCATATGCATAAACATTTCTTGGAACTACTACTTCGTTGTCAGGTGCGTTCCAAGCAAAAGCGTTAGCATCAAACTTTCTACAAAAGATTTCAACAGAACCTGTGGCAAGCACCTCTATTTGTTCTACTTGCAAAAGCTCATTAGGTATACTAAGTAGAACACTATTAACTTTTATTACATCACCAGGCTCTAATAAAATATGTGTTCTGTCAAGGAGAAGTCTTAAATCAGACCGATGCCTTGAAGCTCTTACCATTTCTTCAGCAAACGCCCTGGCATGGTGGATGTCAGTAATTCCATTCATGAAGACTTCATCTTCAAGCTTAATACCTAAATCTTGCGCTATATAAGTGCTATATACGTTATCATTATCTTCTGGCACTGGAAACTTTTTAGGCCAGCTTACTGAGTCTTCTTCAAAATCTTCAAGCTCATTGTAAAAACGAACTGTTGCATAGTTTAGCTTGTCTTCAAGGCGGGGCCAGCCTTGCGTTATGTTTCCTTCAACAAGTATATCTGCATCAGTAATTATAGCAACACTCGCTACTTCCCAGTTAGCACCGCCATTTGCTGTTGGCGTTTGGCCTGCAATTGAAGTTCCACTTGTTCTGCGATAAATATCTACACTAGTGGCAAAACCCGCTTCTGTATATTGGACTATTTCGCCTTGTGAATAAACATCATAGCTTTTCCAGGGCTCCGGATATATAAGGTTAAGTTTATATTTTCCGCCTGACCAGATTAAATAGCCTTGATCTATTACTCTTAAAATCGTTTTTATATTATCTCGAACGGTATCACCAGTGTCTAGAATACCATTAAATTCATATCGTTTTAATTGCCTTAATGTAGTGCCATCAGCTTCAGGGTCAGTAGCGCTCCAAAACTTTCCTGTTGTTGATAAGTACTCTGAACCGTTTAAACCTACCGGCATTATCTTCCCACAAACAGCCGAAGCTTTTGAAAAAGAGTCTAAATCAATTTTATCTAAGGGCAAGCCTTGTCCGTAATTATCATTTGTCAAGTAGTCTAATAAAACATCAGCGGCGTTATTTGAGTAAGTTTTAGCACCAGAGCCTGCAATAAGTTGTTGTGGCGTATTAAGCTTCATACCTTCAACATAAAACTTTACATCAGGAATACCGTTAAATTGAGGCTCATCTCTGTTTAAGAAAAAAGCCATATTAGCATGAGCGACTCCTGGGAAATTTGCAGCGTCTAAATCAGGCGCTACGTTAGCTCGAATCCACTGATCAGAAACATTTCCTGTTTTGTGTATATGGATTCTCGCATTAGGGCCAAATTCTGGGTCTTGAAAAGGCTTTTCATCAATATCTACAAACATAACCTCGTTTAAGCCTTCATAGCTAATAACTTGTGTTACGAAAAGAAGGTTTCTTTTATTACTTTCATTATCATCATAGTTGGGCGACCAGCTCGTATTAAGCGCGTCTCTTCCTAAACTTCTGTAAGAATTTTGTTTACCAATATTAAGACGTGGGTCAGAAAGCTCTACAACTCCAGTAGCGCTGTTATAAGAATGCACATAGTAAGTATGCGTTACAGGGGTTGTATATGAAACAACTTCCCCCATCTCATTTTTATAAACGCGTCCCTCTTCAGAGGCTAAAGGTGCGTGAACTAGTTGTATAATTCCACCTGCCTGAAAAAGTTTAGAATCAGATGTTCCAATTGGTAAAGGTGGGTTAATGTTTGCGCCAACATCTAGAACGTACCTCCCAGAATTAACCGAGCCAGCAGCTGTTCGGTGGATTGTCCAGTTTGTTGCGCTAGCGCCATTAAGCCATGCATTATTAACATAGCCATACAACTCAAAACTGGTCACAGTGCCAATTCCGCTTATTGTTTCAATGCTTCCTTGCCACTCCGTTACTACTTGACTTGAATACCTAATTTCCGGGTCTACTAAGAAACGATCACCACCTGTGCTTAAAAAAACTTCAACGTTATTAACAGTTGTGCCATCTCCATTATATACCCAGCTTTCATTATATTCATAATGGCTTCGAACAGCGTGGTATACACGATTTCCACCAATCTTGGCTCTTCCGTAAATTACTGGGACATTTCCAATTTCACCCTCTACAGGGACTTCAAAACCTTTTCTTTCATCAGCCGCTTTGTCTGCTTTCTTTTTAGCCTTCTTCGCTTGTTGTCTTTGATATAAAGAAGAAGCTACTGTTACTACAAAGCTAATAATACCCATACTCATGTCGCTTTACCCCAAAGTAGTTTAATTGCATCTGACCCTTCTAATAACTGATCATAAGAAGTATCATTAGGGTACTTTTCATTAAGCCAGTTTTTTGAAGTCAAGATTGTCCGAGTACCGTTAAGAACGCCCATTGGTGATGAGCCGTTTATTTCAATATACACTTCATCATCAGGTGCGATTGCGTAAGCTACCTCATCTACGTAACCTGCGTAAACATCCATTATTCCATTGTTATATATTGCCCCAGGTTGCGTGCCTAAATCAACCGTGCCTGTATTGTTTACAAAAGCTCCTCTAACTCTCATAGGCGCGCCTGTGTACACACCGTTTTCAAAATCAACTCTTAAGTAGTACTGAGCATCTGAAATAATTATCTTAAAAGATTCTTTATCAAGAACATCAGAAAGCCTAGGTGGGTCAGTTGATACTAGGCCGTTTGTTGCTTGATAGATATCACCTGTTGCTGGGTCAGTCCAGTCTGCAATAAAAGAAGTTAAAAAAATTTGAGGCACTGCAAGAGAATAGGTTGACAAGCGCGAATTAGCAATATCGACTAACATACAAGTAGATACAGACTCTCTGGCTAATATTATTTTAAGATCAGGATGAACGTCTCTCATTAGATAGCCTCTACAATTGTTACAGTTCCAGGATCTGCAAGAATCCCATCAATATACGAAATACCAATGACTGAGCTACCATCGTATTTACATTTCATTGTTGCACTTGCTCCAAAATTTGCAACTTGAGTAATGCTAAGGCTTGCTTTAAGTGCAGGAAAAATATAAATGAATATTATATTTGATCCTTGATCAGTACCTTGAACATCAGTAACTAGATAAGCCTTGGGGTCACCTTTAAAAGTTAAAAAATCACCTTTATATAGCTCACTGTCACCGTCTAATGTTATTTTTATTGGGCTAAAGGTGCTTGACTCACCAAGTCCAATACCCGTAGTCGTTTGCACAGAACCATGGCCTCTTGATATAGCTAGCCCAGTTCCATATTCAGGGTTGTTAGTACCGTTGCCTAGAGTGCCGCTTGGATTGTTAGGTGTTCCGAATTTTACTGAAGAACTAACCCCAGACCTTTTTAAGCCAAGAGCTTGATTGTAAGTTTTTATTGAACAAGGCGGTCTAACAAAGAAAGTTTTATCAACATCGTTAACTACTGAGTGTATCAGCATGTCTGCTGCGCCTTCAGCTGTATAAAGCCCAGTTTGGATTTCCCAAATTTGCGCTTGACTGACAGTAGCTAAAGTTCTCAAATTTAATGTTCTTGCTGAAGTTCTTAAACGTGTTGATACGATAGTTAAAGGTGCTCTAAAAATTGCTGAAAGGACAGTATCATCAAGAGTGTTGTAGTCACCAACCTCGCCACCACTATTCATATTGCTGCTTTGTGTGTTTATTGTTGAATTAAGTATGCCAAACATTTAGCCTCCTAGGTAAAAAAGGGCCGAAGCCCTTACCGATTAATAACCACGTTCACGGTTGAATTTATTAACACCAGATGCTAAATCAGGCATCATCAGCATAATTTCTCTTTTAGTTTGTTTGCTAATGTCGCCAGTAATGTTTAGATTAAAAAGTGCATTGCTTCCAGAATCTGCTGCTTTTAATCCTTTTATTTCGCCTGTGCCTGAAGCCCCTGCAAGGCCGCCATTTACAAACTTGCGTACACTGTTGTCGTTAATAGAACGTAATAACTCTAAGTTGTTTTTAGTGCTTTTAGCGTTTATTATAAACTCACCATCTGATAACATTGCAGGTATGCTGTCAGAAGTACCTGTTCCAGGTCCACTTATAACACCACCTGTTGCAGCAGTATTCATACCATAAGCTGCAATTCCAGCTTGTACGACAGTCCCTATAATGCTGCCAGTCTCGCCTCCGCCAAACAAACTGCCTAGCATTCCGCCAAGACCTGCCAATCCTCCAGTAAAGACACCACCAAGCCCTTCTGTAGCTGCTACTTGCAAAGTGTTGCCTTTACTAATATTGTTATTAACATCGCCCATAATATCAGCAGACGCTGCTAGAGGCCCAACCAGAGCACCTATCCCATCGTCACTCGCAGTATCTTCGTCACCGCCTAACATTCCTCCAAAAAGAGAAGTAAGACCACCGCCTGCAGCAGAACCACCGCCACAAATGTCTACACACTGCGTAGCACCACCTAGTGGGCCTTTTTCTCCCTCACTGCCTCCACCGAAGAGGCCGCCTATCATACTACTAACTCCGCTAAAAAGACCTCCGCCTTCACCAGCTTCATCAGAAGGTTTAAACATGTCGCCAATACCACTAAGAAGACCACCACCTTCACCAGCTTCATCAGAGGGTTTAAACATGTCGCCAATACCACTAAGCAGACCGTCTCCACTAAACATGTCACCAAGACCGCTTAACATACCGCCACTGTCTTCTCCTGAGCTAAACAAACCTTCACCAAGTGTTGCCATTATTTTACCAATAGGCCCGTCTTCACCTGTTAACGGTGCTGTTAAACCTTCTACAAAACTGTCAATAACACTGTTTGTAAAAGTGTCTAGTGTGCTTTCAAGAAAATCATCAAGATCAGAATCGCCTTTAATTAGTGAGCTTAAACCTCTTTTAAAGTTTTCATTAAAATCGGCACTAAAAGTTTCACCAGCTTGCTGACCTAGCGTTACAAAGCCTCTTGCTCTCTTTTCAACACCTTCTTCCGCACCTTCAAGTAAACCATCTAATTGCTTGGTTGCTACAAATCTTAACGCATCTTCGTCAGTATTTTCAATAACTTGGTCTAATGAGTTCATCTGTGTAAGCAGTTTAGAAAAGTCTAGCTTTTCAGCTTTAGTTAAGGAGTTAAAAATATATTTATCAAAAGTTAAACCAAAACTTGATGCAGCACGGCTTAGGCTTGTAAAGCTGTCGTTAACTGAGCCAAAGGCTTCATTATTAACTTTAGCAGCAAGCTCTGTAGCATCAGTCTCGAGTTTTATGGCCTTGGCTGTAAAAGCCTTTTGGCCGTCTTTGTCAAGCTTAGCCTGATCTTGCACTTCTAACTCATTAAAAGCTTGAATAAGTGGTGCTACTGCGCTAATTAAGTCTTCTCTTACTTTTGGCTCAGCTTGTGTAAACTCTCTAAAAGTCATAGCTAAGTCTGGTAAAACTTCTTTAATTTCTTTAAATAAATCAGAACTTTCTACAGGTGCTCCTAAAGTAGTAGCGCCCTCCCCTCTAGCGTTTCTTAATCCTGTTGAAATAAATTCAGCAATTTGAGAATTTCTTTCATCCATTATTCCCATCAGATTTAGTTCAGGAAGCGTATCAAAGCCAGGGCTAAACTTATTAGATTCATCTAGTAAAGCTTGATCTTTAGCCTGACTCTCTAGTGCAGCAACAACTGCCTTTAAATCGCTAGGTTCTAATTCTCCTAAACTGTCTGGATTAAAATACTCAATCTTCAAATCTTTTTGAAGCATTTCACCTATTTGCTTTGCGTTTGCTTCAGCAAGACCTTCAAACATCTTGCTGCCAATTTCATTAGAAGGTGTTCTGTTTATAATGTCTTGTGTATTGTTGCTCTCACCCCCAGTTTCATCTGTTGTTGTAACACCACCACCAGTAAACATGGCTTGCATCTTTTCCCACATTTTTGAAAACCAACCAAAAATCTTTTCAAATAAGTGGTCTACTTTGTCTTCGGCAGGACTATCACCGTTTGCAGTGAGTTTAGGCTCAGTACCAGCCTTAAGCCTTAAGCCTTTTCCAGAATTTATTGATTCTAATAAAGGTCTAAATCTTCTAGACTGTTCAGCATTTACAACAAACTCGCCATTAGATAACATTGCTGGTATTTTATCATCAGTAGGGCCACCAGCTCCATATACTGAACCGCCAGTAGCAAAAGCTGGAATATCTTTATCACTACTAAAACGCAACGCTTCAAACAAATTAAAAGAAGTTGGAGTCTTATCATCTGTTTGACTCTTTATAACCGATGCTAAGGCTGATGCGCCAGGGGTTATAAGTTTTTCAACAAAAGAAGAGCCAGCACCAACAGGCATTTTTACATATGAATCAATAGCATTTTTCAAAAAGCCAGTATACTCACCTTTAAGCAAATTCACGCTTAAATAACCTTGATGCACGAGCAGTGCTTTCTCAGCTAACAAGGCTTTTGCAGCAACCAGGCCTACAACGTTACCAGTACCAATTAACAGACCAGACACTGCCGCAGTTGTTGCAGCTATAGTACCTATGTCAGCCGTAGAGTCATATACTTTATCACTTAAGTTTCCAGCAAAATAGTCTTGCGATAAGCCTTTAGCACTAGCAAACTCAAGCGCAGGGTGATCAAGTGCCTCCATCTCTAAAAACTTTTGTGTATCTTTACTATCGCCAAGAGAAACATTAAAAAGACCGCCCAAAGTTCTAAGACTGTTTGATTCTCCGCCAATTGCAGATTTTAGATTTTTCCATAAGTCTAAAAACAAGCCGGATTTAAGAGTTTCTGATTGACCATAATCTTTTCCAAATTGTTTACCTAAATTACTAAGAGAATCGCTTGAGATATTAGCAGGGTCAAAATAACCACCTTCTGCAAAAGACTGTAAGCTACCTTTATTTATCTGCTCTAAAAGTTTTCTATGTTTCTTAGTAGAGTTTGCGTTAATAACAAACTCACCGTTAGATAACATTGCTGGTATTTTATCATCAGTAGGGCCACCCTTTCCAGAAACAGAGCCGCCAGTTGCAAAGTTAGTTCCGCGAGCGGCTTGCACCTCATTGCGTGATTCTAAGTCGCCATTGGCAATGATTGGAGTGATAGCAAGCGCGTTAATAGTGTCTTGAAGCTTATCAGTCAAACGCTCAAGCCATGTTCTATTAACGTCTAAAGACGCTGCTAGCTCATTTTCTTTAACAACAGCGCTATCTTGCAATTTTTCTATAAAAGCTAATTTATCAAGGAGCTCATTTATTTCAGTAACTTGCGCTTTTCTTAAATCTCCTTCTGAAGGCACTGGACGCGGTCTTCTATCACCGCCTACTTCGTCTTCATTTCGTCTACGATTATCTTCTATAATATCGGAAACAGTTTCAGGGTCAATCTTTAGCGACTTAATCTTTTCTTTTATTTCAATTATTAACTTCTCAAGCTCTTCAGAGGTGTTGTTTAAAAAGCCGTCAAGAAATAAATCTGGCTTAAAGTTTCTTGCATTTCCAGTTTCGGGCACATCTATCGGGCTAAAAATAGCAGATGTGTTTCTGCCACTTGTTATTTCAGACATTAAACGAGAATTAATTGTGTTTGAAAGAGTACCAGAATTTTTGTTAAGAGCTACTGATACTTGTTGAAGGCCCTCAATAATTTTTGTTTGAGCTGCAATATCAAGATTCAGCATGTTGACTTTAGCAGGACTTGCATCTTCACCGTCTTCTTTTAAACTGTCAATCTTTTCTTGAGCACCTTTTATTTCTTGCAAATTCTTTTGTAACTGAGCACGTTCAGGCGATAGCTTTTGTAACCACACTTCAGGAAGACCTTTAAAAAGCGCATATATCGCAGTGCCTGCTAGAAGAATTGCACCACCTATTAGAAAACCAACAGGGCCTATAAAGCCAGCAATTGCAAAAGCTAGTGATGTTGCAATGGAGCCTAATGCCGCGCCTAGAAATTGACCTGCAAAGGCAGTACCCATCTGTGTACCAATTTTTATCCAAGATGGTGTATCTTCAGCCATTCCTGCAGCAATTTTAGAACCTAATTGAAAACCAGCAACTCCTCCTATAATTCCTGCGCCACCTGCAACAAACTGCCTAGTACCTTCACGGAATCCATTAAAACTTTCTGCTAGCTGTTTGGTTAACACTTCTCGCCTACTCACTAGTTTTTGACGAGCCTCAGTATCTTTTTCTGTGAGTGTAGCAGCAGCACCTGCATTCTTGGCAGCAGCCTTGTTTGCAGAAGCAGCTTTGTTAAGTGTTGCAGCGGCTTCTCTTACAGAAGGGTCTTGCGCAGCAGTCCCTGCTAGGGTACCACCGCTTAAAACGCTTCTAGTGTTTGCTCTAGCGTCTTTTGAACTAATACCACTTGCTCGCTGTACAGACGTAAGCGTTCTGACAGATTCTTTTAAAGAGTCACTCGCTCTGGTTGCTTGCTCAGAAGCTCTAACGGTTCTTTGAGCAATACCTTTATCAAAATTTGTAATAGCTCTGTTGTTTAGAGCAGCTTCGCCTCTTACAGCTAAATTACCAACAAACGTGCTAGGTGCTGCTATAAATGCTTTTGCTGCATTGAGTAGCATTGATCGGCCTGCTGAAAACAATATAGCAGTCTTAGCAACAATACCAAGAAATGGAAGTCCAAAATTATCCATCAAGACGTTTCCACTAAAGATAAAATCTATTCCTCTTGCTAGTACACTGAGTGCGCTTTTTGCAAAGTCAAAACCAAGTTTTGTAAAGTTGTCAGTACTTGTAAGCTGATTTACAGCAAGAACCCAAGCAGTTGAAACAAGATTTACAATAGCTGCAAGAGCAAGCGGCCCTCTAAACATAAGAGCGCCAATACCGCCAGCAACTAAAGCCAGTGAGGTTATTATCCCTTGACTTGTTTCTTGTGAAAACTCAGTAAAAAAGCGCTGCATAACATTCTGATTAGGGCCGTTGTTGTCTTGAATCTTTCCGCTTTCTCTATCAGCTTTGAGGGACTTGTAAGCAGTTCTGCCTGCTTCATACAAATCAGGGTCTGACTCTGCCATCGCTTTAAGATCTTTATGTGAATATCTTATTCTTAATAGACTTTTACCAACAGCGCTTGAATTAAAGCCGTCGGTAACACGCTTGCGACTATCACCAGCCCAATTTTTAAAATCACCATAGTAATCTTTTGCTTTACTCCAAGAATTACTAAGAACATTTAAAATTCTATCCCAGAGGCTTAAACTTTTATCTTCATAAGAACCGTTTACTACAGGTTGAGTAGAAGCTGAACCTTTGTTTTGAAAAGCGTTCACACCGCTTGCGACACCTAAAACACCTCCAGCTATTGCAGCGACTTTTGCTACTTTAGACAGGCTAAACAAAAGAGAGCCTGAATATAGCAAGCCTATTCCAATAGCTAACATTTTGAAGTTATCATAAACTGCAGAAGTAAAGCTGGTAACGCTGTTTAGCGGGTCGTCTAAAAGCTTGCCAAACCAGTTGGAGAGGCCATTAACAATGTCAGGAACAGGCGAATTTAAGAACAAATCTTCATAAAGTTCTTTAAAGTAGTTATAGACTTTAGTGGTAAAAGTTTTAATACTTTCCAAAGCCTTATTCATACCGCTAAATGCTTTTAGCATTGCGCGATTAATTCCCTCACCTAACAAGTTCCAGTTAGCTGCGCTTAAGTTGAAAGCAACACCGATAAGAGCTGCGGAGAGCAAGCTGATTAAAGGAAAAACTCTAGTAAAAGCAACAAATAACCCCAAAACAAGAGCTGTAGAAGCAGCAGTTGTAGCACTTAGTTTAGAAAAACTTTCAGAAAGGCCATACGTTGAGTTTTTCATTTCTACTAAATTCTTTGAAAATTTGCTAAACCAGCTGTTGCTTTCTTCTACTAGGTCAGGTACATAAGAATTGCCTACTACATCCATATACAGTTCTTTAAAATAACCACTAATTTTGGAGGTTGCTGACTTAACAATATTTGCGCCTTTTGAAAGATCAGGCATAAAACTTTTTATGTCAATTTCTCCAAAAAGCTTTATAGGTTTAAAAATATTAACCTTGCCAGCAAGCGATCTAAACAAAATATCAACAGAAAGTAAAGTTCTGGCAATTTGACTTCTTATGTCTAAAAACCAAAATTGAAAAGTTTTAGAAAAGTTATAAAGAGACACGCCCATGTCGTTTATTTTTTCAGCAAGACTACCGAGGCCACCTCTATCTCCAGCCTTACGAACCTCTTTAAACAATGCTAAAAAGCCTGTTTTTAAGTTAGTAAAAGCTTGACCATAGGTTACGTCTGTTTTTGCAAAACTTTCATCAATTGCACCGCCCATTTTAATAATAGCTTTAGTAATTCTATCAAAAGTTAAAAAGCCTTGAGCGCCTAGTCCTCGTAGTTCTCCGACTGATTTGCCTAAGCCTTTTGCTAAAGCATCAGCAAACGCAACGTTACTTTCTAAAACAGTTCTTAATTCATCACCATGTAATTTACCTGAAGCAAGACCTTGTCCTAGCTGCAGAGAAAATGAGAAAACTTCTGACTGGACTGCACCAGCAATAGCAAGAGTCTTAACAGAGGCTTCTGTAAATTTTGCAATTGTTTCTTGTGAGGCAGCAAATCGTCTACCCGATATTGCAACTTTTTGATAAAGTGTTGCTGTTGCTTCAAGATTTGCTCGAGACCTTACAGAAATATAAAAGCATCTCTTTGCGCTTTGTTAAAAGCTCTTTGACTCTCTGTGGCTACTTTCAGTTTATTGTCGATACTAGTAAGTGTATCGCTATATTTTGTAAATTGAGAAAAACCTGCCCCTGCTGCGACAGCGCTTAAGAGTCCTGTTGCAAATCGAGAAAGTGATCTAGTGCTGGAATCCAATGAAGTTTTGATACCGTCTACACTACCTCTCAATCTTTTGAGGTCATTCTGAGCATTCTTCGAATTGGAAACCGTGTCAATTACTAGTGCCATTGTCAAGGTTCCTTTGTATTTTTAAGCCCCAGAGTTTTAAGGCTCTGAGGCTAGGGTTCATTGATTCTTACGATTAGACCAACGGGCTTTCCAAACCGTATCGCTACTCTTTCAATGAAATTGGATGGGGCTTGTTTAGAATACCCCTCGTTCAACCTAGGCATATGTTCTGCGTCACTGACAACAGTTGCCTTTCCTTTATTAAAAAACACTTGCCAGGAATCTCTGGCCTCACCTGTATCTACAGGCGTAGCAAAGCGTAATTCACTTTTAAACTTACGAACTTCTTTTTCAAAACCTTTTTGAGTTTCTTTTTCAAGACTCTTTTTTAAGGAATTAAATGTATTAGATATACCTGTGATTTTAATTTTCATTTATAAATCACCTAAAAAAGCAGGAGTGTCACCGCCAACTGCACCAAGCATCTTACTAAAAATAGTAGAACCTTTGAGCGTGTCTGTGGCTTTACTTTCAACTTTACCTAATTCAGCTTTTATAATTGCAAGCGATGGAAATGCATTTTCTTGAGAAACCTTAGCGCCAGAAGATATCATGATTTTATAAGCTCTCATGTCATCTTTCCAGCCTTCAGGTCTTTGTGAATAATATTTCAGCCAACCTTGATACTCTTCGAAATTCATGTCTTCTCTCATATCTGAAACATAGACACCTAACAATCGAGCAATTTCAAATTCAGCTAATTCACCATCGCTTAGTCGTTTCCCTCAGCATTCTTTGCAGGGGCCATTCCTGAAAATATCATAACTTCTTCAACTATCTTTTGCAAGATGTCCATAGGAGTGTCTTGATATTCGCTATCAGTCATATCACTACCGCCTTCAATACCTTCAGAAATTACAGCTTTGATTATATCCATGCTACGGTCTTCACGCTCAGCGTCACTCATGTCGTCTGACATGTTAGAAACTTTTTGAACTCGCTTTGCTGCTGCAATGGAGAGTTTATATAGAATGATTGTTTCTCCTTCTATTTTAATCTCCTTGGATATTTTCCTCTGTGAAAAACTCCGTAGTCCCGTCTTTGGGGCTTCTTCGTTTTCTACGTTTGCGGAAGGACTCGGCGTTAATTTTGTGGAACTCATCTAGCAATCTCCTTAAATCGTGTAATAGGGCTAGAGTATTAAAAATCTCTCGTGACTTATCGAAATCAGAATCAAACTCGTTAATTCTTTCACTAGTAATCCTTATACTTGTATCCACAGCTCTTTGTGCTTTTTTCAGAGTTATGGCAAGTACGTGGGACATCGTGAAAGGCTTTACAAGAGTACTTTTTGTTTCTGACTCTTGCATTGCTTCTTTTAACTCAGCATCTATGCCGGTTAAATCTCCTTTATCAGACATCATATTTCCTGCTGATTTTAAAAGGGAGCCCGAAGGCCCCCTTGTTTCAAAACACTAAACTAACAATTAAACTGTAAAAGCACCATAAAAAGCACTTTGCAAGGTCAAAGTAAGTGTAGCAGTTGTCGCATCTGTCAACTGTGGATTAACCTGCAAAGCTTCAACTTTACCTTTCCAGTAATATGAAGTGTTAGCTACAGAGCCAAGGCCGGCAGTCGTGCTTGCGTACTTTTCTGAAGCAGTGGCACTAGTAGGCTCTGCGTTAAGCAAAGTAAACCTGAAGACAGTTTGTTGACCTGTCGCTAAAAGAACAGCTTGAACGTTTGTGGCTGTCAAAGCCCATTCAGAGGGTACATAATTAAGCGTAAGTTCCATTGTAGGAGCGTCTGCTTGACCTTGAATTTGCTGAGAAGTCTTTGAACCAAAACCAGGTATATTAACGATATTTGGAGGAGTTCCCATTGAAGGAAATTCTCGAACGTTTACAATCCTGACAAAGTCACCTGCAACAGGCGTAGCAGAAGCGGCTTGCTCGGTAGCAAAAAGCGCCTCAAACTCACTTTGAGTGTCGTAACTAACCATTAATGTTGGCGTTAAGTTAGTAAGATAAGAAGCCAATGACAGGTCTGAAAAGAATCCTGCGCCAATAGAAGAAATATGAGCCATACTAAACTCCGTAGTATTTAAAAGTTATTGAGTAGAGTGACTTAAACAAAGTAGGGTCTTCTTCTTGTATACTAGAATCTAAATGAACTAAGGCAGGGTCTGAAAATTGTATAGAACCTATTGTCTTATTCTCTAGCATTTGATTTAAAAGATCACTTATTACAACAGCACGATCAATTGATTGACCAGCTGGCGTATATATTTCTACTTTTATTAAACCGATTGATGAGGAAGGTGTTACAATTCCTGCATCTGTTATAACAGAGACCCTCACAAATTCATCAAGTTTGTCGTCATTAACAAAATTTTGAGGATACGTGGGGACTGCTAGTGTTGTCCATAATGATGAACCAAAAATTCCAAAAATAGTCTCAGTTATGTAGTTGAATTTAGCCATTGCCAACCCCTTTATATACTTCAACAACTGACACATGGCCAGTTTCTGAAATCGGGGCTTTACCGATTATCCATACTTCTGAATCAATTTTCACAGTTTCAAAAAGAGCCAAGTCTCCTACAGCTTTTGTTGGATACAAAAGTGTTCGCTTTTTGCGGCTAACTTTTTGATCGTTAACATTAGTTTCTTCAATGACAACTGCTGTAGTAGCAATGTCAGTAATTACTCCTGTGCTTACAGACCTTGTTGTGAAATTATAAGTACTTCCTTGACTTTTCTTTTGAAAAATAACTTCTTTCTTAAGATCATCAAGTAATCGAAAAGCAGTAGCTACGCCATTATTTACAATTGTGCTCATTCCCATTAGCCAGTTCTCCACCATCTATTTGTGGAACTAATAGCGTCAGGGTCTAAAAGAGGTTTAATAAGAGCTGATGCAATACTAGATATACTGCTTGCGGATCTAATACCTTTAAGCTCTATTGGGCCTATTTTAAGACTCTCTACTTCAGAGACATCATCAAGCACACCGTCATTGTTTAATAAATGATAGGCTATTTCAAAACACGCTTCAGTAATTCTAGAAGGTACGACTGTTGAAGAAAGTGCAACAATAATACCTAGTTTAGGTTCATAATAACTAAGGGTGCGTGGAAAAGCTAAACTTTGTGCAGCCGATGGTGCAAAACCACCCCAAGACTTAGCGTCAAGAATTTGGGTGGCTGTTACCAATGCAGATGCCTTTGTTAAATCGTTAGCTAGAGTCCAAGCGGCAACATCTAGGCGCGTATTAAAATATTCATCTGCTTCTGTAACAGTTGCATACGAATTAACACCTTTTGAAAGTGCCATACGCCCTCCTTAGTTTAGCCGTGAAATACGGGAAGAATACCCAGGCTAAGAGCTGAAGAACACTTACGCACCCAACTACCAGTTGTAGCTACAAGTCCGTTAGTTACATCAGTTGTTGCTTTAGCAACTGTACTCTCAACAGCATAAGCATATTCTGCATCGCTTACAAACTTATCTTTAGAGCCCATCCATGTATAGTGAGCAGGGTGCAATACGTAGCCCCAACGATACCAGATTTGAGTTGTACCACCACCTTGATAAGACGCTGCTGAACGCTCAATTTCAACATCATTCTCAATAGAAAGATGCTCCATTGCTACAGCACCTGGCAATACAATAAATGAAGTTTTAGTACCAACAATATCAACACCACTACCAGAATTTACTTTAGTCAATTGGGCAGTAGAGAGTCCTTGGTTTGCACGAGTTTGCAGCAAACGGAACTTTCCTTGAAAAATTGTATTAAACTCAATATTGCCATCTTGAACACGGTCTTGATCAACAAGATTAGCTGAACGCAAAGACGCATATACTTCAGGTGAAGTAACAAGATAAGCCCAGTCAGGCTCAAAATCTTTATAGGCCATTCCAAAAGCTTGTAAGAAACTTTCTGCTCGGGCTGCACCCATGTTTGCGGCTGTAGATGCTGAGACTAGCGGGTTGTTTCCAAGATCGACATAAAAGCCGTATTTAGAATCAGTAGGGTCGTTAGTAAAAGTTTGACCACCAAGACCTGTTCCGCCAGCAGCTTGACCTGCGCCATTCAACACTTCAGAGATAGCTACACCCTTGAGTACTGAAAGAATGCCATTGTGCTCGTCTTGCGCTTGAGTTTCAGCAAGATCTCTTGAAAACTTTTGAAGCTCGTCATCTTGAGTTACAAGGGTTTTCAGATTTACTTTCTCAGCACCATGAGTACGGGCTGTCTTGATATACTCAAGATAACCTGTAGCAAAGCTAGACAGACTGCCGTTAGTTGCATCGGTTAGACTCGCTGTGTTAACAACTTGAGTAATCGGCTTTCTCCAACGAAGCTGTCCAGAATATGTTTCACCAACAACATCAATATCAGGATTTGCAGCAACGATATCTGTTCCTGAGAGTTTCTGAGCACTAGTATATGCTTCATCGGAATATACGCCAATTGCTTCTTGCAGTGCATAGTTTGTTGCACCACCAACGTTATTTCTTAACATTATTACTTCCTTTAGTTTCTATGAAGGGATTTTCCCTTTCGTTGAATTTTGCCAGTATCAATATCGTTAAGAACTTTAGAAAGAGGTTGTTGAAGTGCGTTTAGTGTATTGCTAACACTACTACCAGGGGCAGGATTGCCGCCTCCAGAAGATTTCTTAGCTTTCAACAAAAAGTCGTTTTCAGGGTCTATAATAAAAGCCTGAACCGCTTCTTCAATACTCTTGCCTGTTCTTTTATCTACCCAATCCCCTGTTTCGTTACGTATAAGTGTATCTGAAATTATACGTTCTGCGTTATTTGCTGCCCTTGCGTTAGCAAACTCAACTTCACTAAAAGCATGTCCAATATCCTTGTCACGCGTCAACTCAATGTTTCGCTTTTCAAGAATTTCTGATCTAGCTCTAGATTGTGCGAGTTCTTGCTCGGTAGCTTCTTGCAGTTTACCTGAATCCTTTAGTTGCTGTATCTCAGCGTCTTTAAGCTTTTGCTCAGTTTCTTGTACTTTGGCAAGAGCTTCGTCACGCTGTTTAGCCATTCTGTCCATGTTGTCTTTCATAGGCAAAAGAGCTTCTTGTACCGCTTCATCTAAATCAGCCTTAAGAATAGATGGTTGTTCAGAGTCACCGGTTAGATCAGCAGGGGGATTTATATCACTTGGCTTAAGTTCGCCAGCAGGTGTATCATCAAGGTTTGGGTTTATATCTTCGTCTGACATTTTGATTTTCCTTTGAGTACAACTCAATTAATTAAAGACACAGCCTTTTTGTATGTTTCACATGCGTCACTCTCTAATTTCGCGCGTGGGTTAAGAAAACGGGGAGGTTCTAACCAACCCCATACCAAGCTTTATCTGACTTAAAATCGTCAAATACTTCTTCTAATACAGCTTCTTTATCTAGTATATCTTCTTGTTTTAAAAGCTTACCCCCAACTCTGGATTTGCCAGCTACAGGGATAAGACCTATTTCTATTGCTTCTTCAAGGTATTGATCATACAGTCTTTTAGGTAAACCTCGAGAACGCATTTCATTTAAAACAGCTTTTATTACATTTGTATTAAGACTCTTTGCAAAAATTTTACGTAAGGCGTTTCTGCCTATTTGCATATCTGCAATATTAGTGAAAAAAGCGTCATGAATAGTTGAGGTTGGAACTTTGTTTTCTTTACCCCATAAATGAAATTGTTTAACAAAAGTAGCATCATTCGAGTGGTTGCCGTTTACCGCAAAAGCTGTTCTAGCTTTAGTTGCGTCAGCAATATCGTTAATATTACCTGAGTCATTCCATAAAATTTCCCACCACGCTGCTTCGCTTTTTTGAGGGACTTGTAAAACATTGTTTACCCATTCACCATCTTTTGTTTTATAAATAAGCCTTTCTTCAAATCTTTGTGTAAAATTTTGTTCTATAATTTTTCCATCAAAATTCACCCAAGGCACATTAGTCCAGTCTTTTGGCAACGTATTTGCTGTAGACTCTAGTACTCTTATCTCTGTGCCTAATTTTGCTTGTTTAATAAAATCTATTTTGAAAATTCTACCACCAGTTCTTCTAGATAATGAATCTTCAACACCATAAATAATATCAGCAATACTGCTATCAGGGTTATAAAAATTAAACTTTTTTAAAATCTCTTCAGTAATATCTGAGCCATCTTTAATGCCTAGCGCTCTTGAAATAATTTTAGGCAAAATAATCTTTTTCTGTCGCTTGCCTAACACAATTGTTTTACCAACTTGTTTCCAGTCCCAAGAAGAGCTAGAAGGCTTTGAATTTATTAAAAAATCTTCGGCCAGTCTACCAAAAAACTTAGTAAAATCTTTAAGAATAGGAGTTCTACTAGCTAAATTTTCGCTCATAATTTGAGCAATCAACCGAAAGTCTTGCGGTGTAACAACTCTATCATAAGCTTTTGAAAGATTTTCTACAAGTTCTTTAGTAGCGTTATCTAAGAAAAATAATTGTTCTAAAATATCATCACCAGGGTCTATCCCTTTATTAAAAACATCTTTAACATTTTTACGCAAAGCTCGAAGTTCATCAGCTGTGTCTTGATCAAATTTATCATAACGAGCAATTCTTGCTGATATTTCTGAAAGAACAACTTCTCTATCACTAGCTCTTACAACAAGTGTATTAACATCTTTTCCTAAAACTTTTGATAACTTGCCTTCAACATTTAAGACACCTGTTCTTTCACCAGCGCCATAAAATGTAACCATGTTTTGAGCCTTAGCTGCTTTTCTTAAATCTTTTTCAGTAAGACCTAGTTTTTCATTAAGCCTTTTAAACCGAGGGTCGCTGAAAGTTTCCGCAGCGATAACATCATACAATCGATTTTTTTGTTGAGTTGGTATGACATTCGATAGCTCTGCAAGCTGCTTGTTTTTTGTCGTGAGAGCAATGATTTGCGCTCCAGACGATGAAGCATCTTGCTCAAGGGCAAGCCTTGTCCTGTATTTTGATATTCGTTTAATATCGCTAAAGTCACCGCCGCTCCATTCATTGATCTTGGAGTATTCAATTGCAAAGCGGAAGAATTTACCCATCTCTTCCCCTTCGATTCTTGAGACAATAGGTGATTCGAGTATAGCCCGAATATCTCTGGGTTTACCTCTGCGCATTTGATCCCCGATTTCAATAAGATCTTTACGCCATTTTTCTGATATTTTTTGTCGCCCTCTGATAGTGAGCGAATCAAGTCTTCCTTCAAAAAAGTCATCTAGTCCCCCAAGGAAAGATCCAACCTGGTCATTAAAGTTATTCCAACCACTGATACTTATTTCTTTTTCTGCAATTGTGTTTAGAAAGGGTCTGAACGTCTCACCTGATTGCGGCCCAATGAGACCTCTATCATAGATACGTGCACGATGGTCAACAAAGGGATTATTACTAAAGGCAAGATTTTCCTTACGAAGGTATTCCATTGTTTTAAATCTTTCGTAAGCATCTCCTCTTGCGGCAATATATTTTTTATACTCATTGATTCCGTTATAAAACTTGGCTTTGCCTCGGTCGTCTTCAAAATAAAGCAATTTTTGAATAAAATCATAAAAGTCCTCATCTATTGTATATTGCGATTTAGCCGTCCAGTTTAAAGCGTCAGCCATATTATCATCTATTAAGGAAGTAGGGAAGTTTCTAAAAGAGCTGGTAGAAGTTATTGGAATCCCTGTATCAAACTGTAAGCCTAGCTTGTTTTTAGCAAAATAAGTTTTAAAGCCAGCTCTGAAAATTAATCGATTTCTCTCTTCAGTTACAGGTATTCTTAAACCGAGGTCTACAGCTCTTGTTAATTTTGAATAAGCTTGTATACGTGGGTCTGTAATCCTAATATTGTAAGAAAGAGTGTCATAATACGGGCCAAAGTACTGTCCAGAGTTTCTGCTTTTCATTCTTCTCTTTTGAACACCAAAAGTTTCAATTTCATATAAATTGTTATTAGAATCTAAAAGCTTTACGCCAAGACGATACCATTGATTTCTTGACCCGTTCAAGTTAGCAGAGTTGTAAAGATCTCTGCCTAACTGTACAGCAAGCTGATCGCGATCTGGAGTATCAGCAAGTGCTAAACGTCTGGCAAATCTTTCATAAAACTGATCAAGTTCATTATCAGCTAACCTAGATCTTATTATCAAAGGTATATTAAAATCAAAAGTATCTCTAAGTTCTTTTGCTATCTTAGGAGCTGTTCGTACTTCCCAGTTATTCTTGCTAACTATATTATCAATAAACTTAGCTTGTAAATCTTTTAACATTACTGGGCCCAGTACAGGGTCAATATAATTACCATTAAGTAACTTTTTGAGAACATCAGAATCTTTACGCAGTTGTGTTTCTAAAGAATCAGAAATATTCATAACATCAAATTTTATTTGAGATTGAGATACAGCTTTAAAATTAACCCAAGATTCACCATCACGCCTATACCTTGTAAACAGGATTCGTAAGTTATCTACAACAACTGCTCGTTCATTAACACTCATTTTTTGTGCAAGCGAATTGCTAAACTTTTCAATGTATTCTTTATCTTTTAGTTTAAGTAAAACACTCTCTTTTACTAACCTTAGGTTGTTATTTAAAACAGAAGGATTTGGTGTAAACATTCTTGTGTCTTCATAACGGCTAGTTATTGGATTAAAAATTAATTGATCTTCTCTAGGCGGACTTTGCAATACGCGTCTTTTTTGAGAACGTTTAGTGCCTATTAAGTTGCCTCTATAGTTTGTTGTTGAAAGAATACCATCAAGATCTTTAGATTGTAAGAGATAATAATCTCTTAAGGTATTAGTCATTTTTACATCGTTAAGTAAATCTTCAGGCCTTGCTGCACCAATTCTCATTGCATCTAGCTTTTCTTTAGCAACAGCAAATCTTTTTGTATCAGTGTTTGCTGTAAAAGAAGAATCAGTAAGCTTCCTTAGCTGGTTAATGCCGATATTAGCCCCACCAACTCCTTTAAATTCTTTAGCAGATAGCTGTCCTTTTCTAAATAATTCTACTTTTTGATATTCTCCCAAATGTTTTAACTGCACATCAGGAGACTGCCTTGTTAGCCATATATTATACGGCTCTTTAAGTGCTGTCTTACCATCATAAAAGTTTTGTTCTTTTCGGCTCAAGCTTCCTAAGTTTCTTTTTCTGATTTGACTGACGTTATCGAGAGTGGCAAGGTCGGCCCAGGCTTTGAAAACAGGTGTAGTTGTGCTACGGCAATTATAATGAGCGGGAGGAAGATGAATAACATCGTCAACATCATATATATTACCATCACGCCCTGAGCAGATAAATGAAGTTCTTGAATCAAGCACTGCAACATATTGCCATCCTTCTATTGCTTTTTCATTGGCTTTGTAAACTTCTCGGTCAGCCTGTGCAACAACAGATGTAACAGAAGTTGTCACTAAAGCGCGAGAATTGTTCCTTGTTATTTTTGTAGACTTTCTTACAATACGCGCTATTTGGTTAGTGCTCATACCTTCAGCAATTCCGCGTCTTATTACTTGCTCAATTCTGCGTGTTTCAGTCTTTGCAATACCTTTCCAAGCCGGTGAAAGTGCCTTGTCTCCGGCCAGAGTGCGCCGTAGTACAATTTCTTCGGCAACGCTAGGGTTCGCTTTAGCGGTTCGCCAAAGCTTCCCTATGGCACGCTCTGTTGTCACATAAGCATGGTTTAATTCGTCTGAAGCTAGGTCTAATAAAGATCTTTTTGAAATCTTAAAAGCTTCAGCGGCTGTTTTATTAGACTCGCTGGCAAGTGCTGTACGTAATCTAAAAAAGCCTCTGTTTGAAAACTTTGCGTCTCTTATTAGTTTATCAACACGAACCCGATGACCATTAATCTCTAAATCAACTTTATTGCTTAAACGTTTTTCATAAAGTCTAATCATTGCAGACCTGTCTAGTTTTTCGTCAAAGACTTGTGTATTTACATTAATAGCCATCAGGTTGTACCTCAGTTATCTAATGACCTGTCAAAGTCATTTAAGTCATCGTTACCTCGACTTATCAGAGCGTCACTGGCAATTTCTGCCTTGCCGTCTTCATCGTCGTAGTCCGGATCCACGATATCATTGCTTTTGAGTATTTGTAGCCATATGCTTCTAGGCACAAGCCCGTTTTCATACCACTCAGTAGCAAGTCGCAGCCAGTCCGCTCCAAGAGGAACTGGTGAAAAGTCTTCAGTTAAACTAAATTCGATTTCTCTGACTTCACAATCTACGTCATATTTCCAGTTAACCATAAAACAGATTACTTGGGACATGATATTGCTCACACGCTCATTGAGACTACCTAACTGGGCAGTCTGTGCAGCGTTTCTAATTTCTAAAGCAATTCCAGATTGTGACACTTCGGGTGTAAGCATTCTTACACCAAGTTTAGCCATTTCTTCGATATTAGCAGCAATTGCTTTTTCCATGTCGCCCAGTGCATCTGTAGGAGTGGCGAGTATGTCAGCTTTTGCATCTTTTGGTAATTTCCACATACTCCCTAAACCTGATTCAACAATTGCATCAAAATCATCAGAGTTCATATCAGAAGTAATATAAGGCGTGTATGTCGCGGCACCATATAGAAGATGGTTGCGACGTGTAACTTTGTTATATAAAGCTTTTTCTTTAGCAACTAAAGAAGACATCATAGGTTCAGCAGGTTCAACGTCACCATTAGCAGGCCAAGCAGGAATAAAAGTAAGTCTTTCTCCGTTTTTATAAAAATTATCTAGTGTTTCAACAACTTCATACCCTGATTCTAGTTCCATAAAAAGTCTTATTTGATACAGACCATTAACAATTTCGTGAACCCATATTGCTGGAATTTCTTCGTCATGAAACTCGTTATCAGGGTCTGCTTTATTTACAATACCCTGTACTAAAACTCTTTGCAACTCTTCCTCACCTAGTGTGTTGTTTCCGATTTTCCAGTTTATAACATTTTCGGCTGTCCAAAGCACAGGATATGGCGATATTTTTTGTCTATCAGTTAAAGACAGCTTAGAATCTTCTGGTATAAACGGGTGATCTACATAAAGCCAAGAGCGCGATGTCTGCATTTCTTCCCATAACATTTTATCAAGAAAAGAAGTAAGTGAATTACCTTCTCTGCTAAAATTATTCATTATCCAGTTATAAGCTTCTTCAGGCACTTTTTCAGGCAATCTTAAGACAGGCTTTTTTCTTAACAAGCCGCTAACTAACATTTTTGCAAAAATGTTACATATTCCAGGCAACTCAGCTTCTTCAATTAAAAAAGAATATTGCTCGAAAGTCATTTTAGATGAAAAAGGTATAAGTATTCTACCCTCTCCACCAACCAAATCAAGATCGTGTTCTTTAACTTTTCGCTCGCCGCCTAGAATAGCCCTGTTTTCAGACCAAGTTGTTTCAAGTGCAATATAGCGGTCAACAGGGTCTTCAACACCCCTGTTACCTGCATTTTGCATATGTCCAAGCTTTGAACTACGTTTAAGATGGCTTGTGCTTGTACGAACCACCTTTTTCTCAGGGAGTCTCATATTACTTGCTACTCAGTTTGCCATTAAATACACTAGTTTTACCGACAAAAAGTTTAGCAGTGTCGAGATGTCTAGCAAGAACTCGGTCATTTCCGAGATTTTCTAAAGACCAGCGGCAAGGAACAGACTCGCTTCCTACAAACGGCTCACAATCTTGATCTTTATATTCAACAATACCAGGAACATATTCTTTATTTAAAACCGCTCCATTATCTGAAATATTTTTAGGGCTTGCAAGGGGTTCTTTTACTGGCGCAACAGCTTCAATTGTTTTCTTAGCTATTACTGGACTTACAGTGCTTGCTGGCTGTGTTGTGCTTTTTTCTTCAGACATTTAAGTCTCCTTGTTTTTAAACTGTTAACATACATTAAGAACGCTCTTCAAATGATTCTGCTAAACCTCGCAGGCGACTTGCAACCATTCTACATTTTGTTTGAGTATTAGCATCTAATCTGGCATCGCTATGTGTTGCAAAAGAACAGTAAGTAATAGCTTTGCTGTCTGTACCAACAAGCTCATACGTAGAAAGATGTACCCAAAGCGCTGCAGTAATACCTTCTACATTGTATACTGATTTTATTTCAGAATTATCTATATTGCTTGTATCTATGTAGATTTGCTGTGTTTTCATCAACTCTCTCAACTTAATAATATAATCATCATCAAGTTCAAAATGTATATAAGAAACAGGTTCTTGTGCAGAGTCTCTTATTTGATAAACAGCAGTAGTCCATCGAGGCTCTAAGTGGCCATTCCATGCTCGTAGTATCATAAAACGATCAAGGCAAGTTGACGACATTAAGTCTACAATTGCTTTGCTTATTTCATCCCATTCTTCTACAAAATCAGGAAATTTTAACGCTGCTCTTTGAAAACGCATTTCTTGTTCTGCTTGAGCTGTTTTTCGTTTCTCTACTTTAACCCTAAGATAGCCTAAGAGTGAAGTAGAAAGTACGCTAACCATCCCAAAAACACCTATAATTATTTCTCCCCAATCAAGTGGCACTTTTAATCCCCTTGTATCTTTTAAATTGCGCTTGCTGTAATTGTCCAAACAAATGTCCAATCTTCACCAACTTCTCCGGCATTGGACAAGAACGGAAGACCATACAAAAAGCCAATTAACGAATCCGCAGTTAATACCGTATCAGCTAAATTACTGAATGTAATTTTATTAGCAGCTCCAAACGACGGGTCATTTACAGCAGTTGAGCCGCGAGTGTCATAAAGTTCGTACATAACTCTTTGTTCTGTTATATACGTGAGTCGGTTTGCTGATGTACATTTGCCAACACATCTAGCAATAATTTCATAAGGGATGCCAACTTGACTAGCAGTATTAGCGTTTGGAGAGTAGAAAGTATCAAACCCATATTGAACTGTATTAGGTGTGTTGACTACCAAACTAACTGTTGCTTGATGTCTGCTGTTTGCTGTTGAAGCGCTAAGTCCACCAGAAGCATCAATTAACACTGGAGAAGTGTATGTTGCTGGCTTAATACTTGTAAGCGAGAGAGCACCGTTCCAATTTAAGTTAGTTGTGTTTTCAGTATAAACTAAAGCATTTTGAGAAGTTTGCTTAGCGGCCCCTGTTCCAAAAGATATTCTTGAAGTACCATCATCAGGACAGCGTATGTGTATCCCAGAATCTCTGTTACCTTGGCCTATTATAACTTGTGTTTTTACTGGGCCAATGTCAACGCCTTCATTATATTCTGCGCCAGCAAGAAAAACCATCTGTTTCTTATCAGTTGAAACTGGATTACCTATTTCAAGTGAAGCTTCAGAGCCAACACCTATTTTTAAAGTTTCAGTTTCGGGCGTAGTAGTATCCTGTGCCGCAAATATTGACAAATTCTTTGAGGTGTTAATCAGTACTAAAGATGAAGCATCAATTGTATCTATTACAAAATCAGCCACTTTTGAAGTATGTGATTCAAACCGCATATAAGCATTATTTGCAACAGTTACGCGACCAGTTATTGCTGCAACCGTTGCAACAACAAGCGCTGTTGTGCCAATATGAACACTCGGGCTTGTCGTTGAAAACTTTGTAGAATTGTCAGTATAAGGCGATTGTACAAGTAAACGATTTTTAACAGAATAATATAGCGAATCAGCTGCAGCCGTTTGGCTTTTTGCATATATATCAGAGCCAATTTGAGATGCAAGGTTTGTTGTTAAAAGATATTGTGGGTGTGGGTCTCCTGTACTGAGTCCTTGTAAACCCGCATGATCTACAATAATTCCGTTTTTAGTACCATTGCCAGGGCCCTTAATTGCTATCTTAGCAGCTCTAAAACCTATATCAACTAACTCCATAGGGCCAAAGTGCCCATAAACATCAAGAGCAGGCAGCCCACTAGTAGATACAATGTGAGTATAATCATCAGATTGGTGAAGAATATATTCGGTGTTCTTTGAGAACCGATAGGACATGTTAGTCACGACAAGGGACGCATCTATTCTTTGCTGAGCGTATTGATGAAGAATGACTTGTGATTTATTTTTTTCAAGAAAAAGCCCTTCATAACGCTTTCGCATGACGTCAAAACTATCAGCATATCCTTGCGCCGTAACTTCATTAATTTCTGTTTCGCCATAAACGGATGCTGAACCAGGTACCGAATTTGACTCACCTTGAATCCAAAGGAAAACATCAACTTTTGATACTATTCCTGATAAATGAGAGCTAGCAAAAGCAGCGCTAACAGCGTTTCTTAAATAGATATCAGCAGTCGCATTCTCAGCCCAGTAAGAAATAGGTCGGCCATTAGCGGAAACTTCAATAAGATAAACTTTTCGACCAGTAAGCTCATTTAGCTTTCTTGCACAAGCAATACCAATAGACCCTACACCGCCTTCACGATAACCTACATAAACCGATGAGTCAGCTTGTTGGCTCGGCCAGTCACCTTTTGCAGGAGTAGTAGAGTCTTGAGATCTAAACATGAAATTTGCATTAGATCCGTCAGAACACCAATTATATACATCAGGGTTTGGAAACCAACGATCAGCAATAGGTGCCGTGCCATTTATCGGGCTAAAGACATCGAGCGGCCATACGGCAACGCAGTTGCTTTGCCCCGTAGCAACTATAACGATTGGCTCATCCTCTGCTTTATAAGGAAAGGCTAAATGCCCCATTTGTTTTAATTCTTTAAAATTACCGTCAACTTGTTCTGTTGTGAGCGGATTTGAAGTATCCGCCCTGTATATTATATTTGCCATTATCCATTTACCTTAAGTGTCCATATTAAAGTTACAGAAGAAGTGACAGTTTTTGTTATAGTTCCTGTAAGAAGCCGAGATATCATTACACCGCCAGTTTGTAAATTAAACAACCCAGCTTCTTCTATACTTATTGCGGTAGCTGGATTACCAGGGCTAAACAATGCTGTGTACTGCGCTGTATCGCCATTAATAACTGTACTTGTCACGGCAGCAGCAGCTTGATGCGAAATTAGTGTAGTGTCTGCTAGTGCAGCCGTTTGTGACGAAGAGCCAATTCTAATATAGCTTGGTACAAGAGTGTCATTACTTATAAGCCTGTCAGCAATAAGCCCTTTGCCTCCGGTAACAATTAAGTTGTCTTTAATAACTTCTTGTTCTAAATTCCCGTCTTTGTCGTGGACTTGAATAGTAACTTGCCCAAAAAGCTGTAGTGTATCTTTCATGCAGGAGTACTCCTAAAAAGTGTTTAATTGATCCATGTAGCCTGCCTCAGCATAGCCAAGTTCAGCAAACCAAAATGTATAAAGTTTACCAGCGTCAGTGATTGTAACAAGCTCGGTAGGTATGCTTTCGATTATTTCGAAATCAATATTATCTATAATTGCTGGCGTGTCAGCTATACGAACCGGTCTATATTCAGAAGCACCACTAAACAATGAATCTGACATGTTTAAATTTTCATCAAGAGCTACTGATATAGAATAATTTAAACTGTCGGTTAATTCAATAGATTCGTTGTTAGCAACAGTCAACAAGGTTGTAAAGTCTTCAGATAATGAAGCTGTCTCATTAGGTGAAAAAGATTCGAAAAAGACTATTTCATTGTTAATTATTTCTGTAATTGCAAGTGCGTCGTATACATATAAAGTATAACCTGCAGCCATGTATGTTGGGCTTGTAACAACATTTAATGCTTCTATTTTTGTAACAATCTTTACAGACTCAGGATTTTTTATTTGTGCTACATACGGAATTATTTTATTTTCCACAGAAACCTCTCTTAGTTAGATAACCAAGGCATTCCAACAGAAACAGAATTTCGTTTTAAAAACTTAGCTTCAAGAGCCTTCTCAATTTTTTCTTGACTGACATCAGACTCGTAAACAACACCAGTCTCAGGATCAGTTTTACTAGCCCAGCACCAATTTAAAACTTGAGATTCTGTCAAGTCTTGATACGGAATATATGAATCTAATGAAGTATCTGGAGTGAAACTAACACAACCGAATAAGCTTTCTGTTATACCATTTTCAAATGCTACACATTCCCAATAGGCCACAATAACACCTCCCGCAGCATCAGCGGGGGCTGTGTTGTATGTTAATGATGTTATTTTCCAATCAAATGTAGCCATATTATTTATTCTCCAAAGCTTCTATCCTGCCAATTAATGACTGTATTAACGCTTGTTGTTCTTGATTCTTTTCTTCTTGTTCTTGATTTGCCTTAACAAGCACAGTAATTATAGACTCATAGCGCATTGAAAGAATGCCTTCTGAATCGGCGTCAACTGCAAGTGGCAACACTTTCTGAACATCTTGTGCTAATAAACCAATATGCGGTTTACGATTTTCTAGCGGTTCATTATTGTAAGTGAAATAGACAGTTCTAAGCTCACTAAGCATTTCTGTTGCATTTTCTACATTACTAGAGATATCTTTACGTCGTTCGTCACTTGTTATACTAAACGTACTTTGACCCCATGACAGAGTAGCTGAGTTACCAACTGTCGCTCCTTCTGCAGTAAAGAAACTTAAGCTAGGGTTAGTACCACCGTTGCTCCTTATCAGCCAGTCTTGATCTGAAGAAGCTGGAACACTATCGTTATTATTAAATCTAAGAGAGCCTCCGATGGCCGAGCCTGTTTGTTGTGCGAGGTTAAGCTCACCGGTAGCCGTTACCCAGTTTGATTGAAGAACGAGCTTTCCATACATTAAAGGATCATCGCTTTCTATGGTTAAAACCCCAGCTGCGGTATTTTGAAAAATCCAATTATTAGCACGATCTCCTGAAGACAGTTTAAACGTAGCCCCAGCCCCATCTTGTGCGTGCTGCATTATACGAACATTTCCAGTAAATTGGCTCTCTGTATTGTTCATATTTAAGCTAGTTGTTGTAGTTGCACTTCCATTAAGTCGAAGGCCATCGCCATCGAGACGTAAACGCTCAACTTTAGCAAAAGGATTTCCTACACCAAAAAGAACAGTGTTTACCAGATTGTTTTCAGCCAGATGACAACCGATTACTACATTTCCTCTTCCACTGACTATCGCCGCTCCAGCACTATCTCCTATTCCAATATTATAAGAATACGACTGCCAGAGATTTTGATTTTCGCTTGCTGCGTTCATCGCGGCGGTGACGTTGGCGCCAAGATATCCAAGAGACAGCCTTCCAATCGAAGTATTATGAGTACCTATTTGGTTAAATGGTATTGTTAAGTAACCCATTGCAATATTATTAAAACCGGTAGTGAGAGATTGACCTGCGTCTCGCCCTATTATCGTGTTGTCTGTTCCTGATATATCAGCAAAGGGTGTGGCAGAAGCTCCATCTCCAATTAGAGTGTTGCCAGCTATATTGTTCGGCCCTCGCGCAATAAGTCGACTACCATTAATCTTAAAGTCTATACCGTCATTAAGCACTATACCTGCGTTATCAACTTTTATACGCGGTATACTACCGCTCGCAATTAGCAAGGTTTGATTTAACGTTTCTGTGCCAGCTAAATTACCAATAATCGTGTTATTAGCACCAGATGTTATTGCAGAACCGGCATTATTACCTATACCTAAATTGCTGCTAGCTGTGCTATTCTGTAAGGCGTTTGAACCAAATGCGGTATTCATTGTACCTGTAAGATTTGAACCTAGCGCAGAGCTTCCTATTGCAGTATTGGTAGTTAAGCCACTGTCATTAAGTAGTGGCATTATTACAGCCGCTGTAACCTGAGTGCCAACATATGTTTCTGTGGCATACGTTGCTAAGCTATGATCGCCCCAGCCATAAGTAGTATCTACTTTAATACCATCAGCCTCTACATCACGCCCGTCGACTAATCCTGGGTTTAGTATATTGCGAGAAGCATCAACTAAAATCGCGTCACCAAGCCATATTGCGTCAGGGAGTCGTTCAACCTCAATAGACTGTATTACTGTTTCACCACTACCTTGATAGTTAGTGATAATCAATAAATCAAAGTACTTACCTTCTGGGTCAAACTTTTGTCTGTCGCCCGTGCCGGGTCCTGGGTCGGTAGAAGTGTTGTAACCACTGAAAGTATCTTCAAACGTGTAAGTTGTGCCAGCAGTTAAAGTTTGACCGCTCGCGATACCGTAGTTGTACGTATTTGCAAGGTCACTGGAGAGGTTAGTCTTGTCTTCGTTTAGCGTCTTAACTGCCGCATAAAATATTCCAGTACCTGTAGTAGTGGTGATCTGCTTGACCCTAACCTTTATCCTGTAGTGCGCTGTAGGGTCAATTGGAACCTGACACCTTATAGCTGACGATATATTCTGCGCGCCGTTGAACGACATACCTTGGTGATCTTGGCTGTAAGTCATAGTGCCGCTACTTGTGGAAACCAAGCTGCCCCAGTCGTTGTTTCCAAGGTAGTAGTGGCCGCTGGTGTTAAAATCAGCAGTTGGGGTGGCCCAAGTGAATGTACCATCACCGTCAGAGCGTAGGTACTGGCTTGATGTACCATTGCCCGTTACGTCCAAGTGCTGGGCCTTAATGCTGTTGTCAGCATAGTCATCATTACGCAAACTAAACGTGCCGACACTATCAGTAGCAGTCCAGCCATCAGCATTCTTAAAGTCGATGCTTCCTAGAGAGCTTGCTATGTGGATGTGACCAGCAGTGGTGTCATTTAGTGCAGCTCCAGAGGAGTTGATGATGATACCGGTAGCGCCTTGGTTGGTGTTGCCCGCTGCGTTTCCTACAGCGATAGAGTTTGTGCCTTGCGTAGTTTGGCCTGCTAATCTACCAATAGCTACGGCTGCTACGCCCTGCGTATCGTTACCAGCTGTGTTACCAATAGCTACGCCGTTGTTGCCCTGCGTAATATTACCTGCTGAGTTACCTACAGCTACAGAGTTAGCGCCCTGTGTACTCTGACCTGCTTTGTAGCCTAAAGATACAGCCTTAACACCCTGCGCACTCATACCCGCTACGTATCCAATAGCAACAGAGCTTTCGCCCTGCATATTGTTACCAGCTAAGTATCCTACAGCAACAGCATTAGAGCCTTGCGTAGCGGCTCCAGCATTGACGCCAGCTCGGAAGCTGTTAGCGCCTGCGCCTGTGCTTTGTAGGCCAGCAGTTAAATCAAGCGAACCGCCACTAATATTCAAAGTTCCAGTAATGCTGACATCACCGCCATCTGTAATAATCAAAGCAGGACTGTAAATCCAGCCTGTACTGCCACTATATCTAAGTACAGAACCTACAGTTGTTGTAGGCTCAAGAACAGTATCAGGAGTTACAAGCATTGTTGGACTAAATAAGATTTTTACTAAACCTCTTACTGGCTTCCAAGTTCTTCTGTAAGTGTTGTTATTTGGCTCTGTTACGCGAAGCTCTATAAAACCATATACAGGAAACCCAATAGCAGGGCCAGGAGCCCAGCCAAAACCTAAATTAGAAGGAAAAGACAAGTAAACAGTTGTAGGATCATGCTCTAACCATAAAGGGTTTAATGCCGGATTTATATCGTTAATATAGTTAGTTCCAACATTGAGTTTATATGATTTGTTCTCGAAGCTAACAACATCTTCTAGCGTATAAGCTGTTGTATTTAACCAAGCGCCTCTGTTGTTCGGGATTCGAACATTAAGCGTTGTTTGATATCCGTCAGTTTTGTATGTAGAGGGTATAGTACCCGCCCCGTCATTAACACCTTCTAGTATAACATATTCATATTCAAAACCGTCATCAGGGTCAGAAAATTCAAAAATGTCTAGAGTTACTGGGAGCTCTAATTGCTCTCCTTGGACTATGTCCATTATAATTGTTTCGCTTAGCGGTGTTACATCGATATTACCTGTTGTTAGACCAGATCTTGCCATTAAAATGTACTCCTTTGTCGTACCATTGTACCCCCGTGATTCACTGGGTAAAGGAACTCTGTTGAATATCTGACTTCATCGCTCCAGTGTTCATGGCCGCCTTTCTTATCTATGACCATCATATCACTGTTTCTATCTAGCCAACTCGTTCGCTCCATAGACATTATAGTGTCTTGAGCTCTTGGATGAAAAAACATTGAACTGTTACCAGATGCTGTCAAAAGCTTCCTGTTAACAGCTTGTGCACTGTCAACAATTTTAGGTGAAGCTGTTCTTGCGCAAACAGCAAACCCTGCATCTCTTAATAAAGATAGATCAGAAGCACCCAGTGTTGCAGATGTTTTAGCTGAATTACCAGTAGGGTCAGGGTAAGTAATTATTCTTTTATCAGGGTATTTAGCTTTTACAACTTTAATAAGTTCAGTTGTATTGGGCGAACCTTTGAAATCTTCTATATAGTGTATTTGATCAGCTCTCACTGCAAAAGCGCTAGCTGCCATAATACCAACGTTAAAGTCAATACCTAGATGAACGTCTTCTCCAACCTGAAAATCAAGAATATCATCTCTAACATGTTTATCTCTGTTAAAATTATAAAATACGCTAAAGCCGGAATCTTGAAACTGCGCAAGGTACTCTGAAGCCCATTCAACAGGGTCTATGCGATGCTTAATTTTTTCTATTTCAGCCGGGTCTAGATACTTAGACTTAGTATAATCATAGTGATACGAACGCCATTCACTGTCATTCTCTGCAAAATGAAACATATTATGTAAAAAGTTATACCCTTTGGGAGTACTAATAGCAGCGGCTCTTCCTGGACTTGGAGCGCCATAATGTTCAGCCATCATTGGAGACCAACGAGTTCTGATACAAGGCTCTATTATTCTTTCCCAAGCCACACGCAAGCCAGGCCCTCTATTCCATGAGCTTACTTCATCCATTACAACGAAATAAGCGCCCTTCCCTAGCATCCTTTCAATAGCTTCATAGGAGACTAGCCGTAAATGAACATTCCCTGGGAACTCAAATGTTCCTCTATCGTGAGAAGACTTAATAGCATAAGCTTCTAGCCCCATGTGATGAGCAAGTAACGGAAAATAAATTTCTTTAACCTGATCAAATGTTGGAGCAATAATATAAACATTCTTATTTGGAACCATTGGTGACAGCTCCATCAACTCTCTACAAGCAGTCCAAGCTGCAACTGCTGCAAAGAAGGACTTGCCCCATCCGCGAGCACAAACACCTACTGCAAATCGTGCTTCTTTAGTAATAAAGAGGTCTTTAAACATAGGTGTTTGATATTTATGCAATGTTATTGTAGGCTTTAAGCTAGCATTCATCATTCGGGCAACGTATCTAAGTCATTTTGGCTTGGGTCTTCAAGCGCCAAAATAAACGGTTGATTAACAGGTGTATCGAAGTTAATACCTTCAGGTACACGACCATACATATAGCGTGTGAGGTCAGTGCCTGTCTTCTGCATTAAACTAAGAATAGCTGCATGCGCCATTGGAGAATAGCGTCGTTGTTTACCATCGCCATTTAACTGGGCAATAGTGCCTGTTTGCATTCCTTCATGATATTCTGTTTGAGCTTCAAGCTTTCGATATAGTTCTACTTGTTTAGCTATTGGGTCAAAGCCTAACTCAACAAGCCTACGAACTGACCGGATATTTGACAAATCGTTATCATCGTCATCTAAGCTGTTCAGATCAGGCTTAGTTATCTGTAAATAAGATACATTCCCTGTCATTAGTGTGTCCTCTGGTTATAACTTTTCTAATACAACCGGACTCTCTTGCGAATCAAACCGTATTTCTTCAAGTTAGGATATGTTCTTGCCTCATTGTGGGTTAATTAAACGGCATAAGAAACCCAACAGAATCAACAAAGTGTAAACGTGATTATTAAAGCGTCACTATCATTAAAAACTGGTAAAAGATAATTCAAAGAGACGTTAGGTTTGTAAACGCGTGTTGCTTAAGACAATCTTAAATGTTTGTATTCAAGCAGCTATTGTAATAGTTTGTTTAAAAACCCCGTTAAATTAGCCCGCGAAAGGATATCTCAAAGGTTGAGAATTCAGGGAATTGATTAGTACACATTGTACAATAAAAGTCAATTCCCGCTCTTGGATAAACTCAAGGTTGATTTTTAGATTCTTATTTAAATTTATAATCAAGGGACTCTTTTAATCAAAAAAAAAAAAAAAAAAAAAAAAACTCCAACCAACCAAAAAAGGGAAAAAAAAAAAAAAAAAAAAAAAAAAAAAAAAAAAAAAAAAAAAAAAAAAAAAAAAAAAACCTAAATAAAATTATAATTTAAA
>Ga0115003_10000136_pt1 | contig 58403 bp, 53 predicted proteins | sample ArcticOcean_MG_C_7_FD_88736 | JGI IMG/M metagenome (GOLD analysis project Ga0115003, IMG submission 88736) | Marine microbial communities from western Arctic Ocean - ArcticOcean_MG_CB11_88 | ecosystem: Environmental > Aquatic > Marine > Oceanic | place: Arctic Ocean: Canada Basin | collected...
GTTAAAATATTATTATTTCTTTTTTTCCAATCAAATCCAACTGCCTTTTTACTCATAATATAAATATCTCCATGATTTAATTGAAGTTTGACTCTTTCTCCAATTTGAACTGCCTTTTTATACCACTGAAAATGCAATGGCATTGATTCACCAAGTCTCATTCCAATTACAATTCTTCTTTCCGTATCACCATGAAATCCAATTCCACATTTATTTAAATCATAATAATAATTACCTTCTCCTTGTAAATTGGTTGTTTTTTCTCCAAAATAATAAGGAATCCTCTCTCTTAAATGTTTTGTTAAAGGTATTTTATCAAAATGAATAATTGTACCTTTTTTATTTTCAAAATCACTATCTTGTGAAAAATCAGAATAACATAGATTGTACCTTGCTCTCTTATTTAGAACTTTTTTTCTTATTGTATCATAATATTGTTTATCTGGTATTAATTTAGAGTGTTCTTCTAATAAATCATCCCTTGTTTTATTAATATCTGATAATAATAAATCTATTCCATTCCTAATAATTAATAATCCTGCTTTTTCATCTGTATGAAATTTTTCACCTAATGCTGAATTTAAATGGACATATTCTGTATCATAATCTATTATATTATTACTAATATCAATTAAATCTTTAACAGAATGGGTTTCCTTACATTGTTCGCCTATTTTTTGCATTCCGTGATGATTTTCAGCTTGATCACCGAATGTTATTGTTATTGTTGATTTATTCATATTATTATAATTATATGTGTACAATATCACTTTATAATCATTTTTTATATAATTATAAAATATAAATGAAGAAAAAATTAAAGATTATATGTGTTGGTGATAGTGGTGTGGGAAAAACTAGGTTTTTATCAATAATGTGTAACAGAACTACAGATTATTATTATAATCCAACGATTGGTGTAGATTTTAAATCTAATAATTTAATTATTTGTCATGAATATAATATAAACTATTGGGATTTATCTGGTAATAGAAGATTTGAATGTATTATTAAAAATTATTTTAATAATGGTGATATAGTTGCATTATTTTTTAATTATAATGATATAAAATCAATTAAAAATATAAACTATTGGATAGCCCTTGTTAGGAAATATAATTTAACTATCGGGATTAAATTAATTGGGACTGATTATAAAGAGGAATTATCTGATAATATCCAGGAACTTAATAAATATTCAGATTTAAAAATATATAATTTGAAAAAATTTAGTGTATTTAATTGCGAATATTTAATAAAAAATATAATAAATGATATGGAAAATGATAATTATAAATTTGAAAAATATGTTAAAATAAAATTTTCAAAAAAAAAACATAATAGAAATAATTGTTGGTGTTGTTTTACATTTTGTTAAATTTATAAATAATTTTTATGAAAAATATCCCATATATCTTTTCCATTACCTTTGGGCCAGTAGAAATTACCAACATTTGGGTGACCACCACCACCCCACTCAGTTCCTCCTGCTTTCGCCATCTGTCTGGCAATATTTCCCATATCAATCTTTTTTTGAGCATTATGATCTATTATTATTTGAATTCTATAAACATCTTTATTATGTTCATATGCCCATAATAAAGCAAAATCAATTTTATCACCTAAATTACTACATATTTGACGACCAATTCTTTTTGTAAGAACTGGGTCTGAAAAATTTAATACACCAACTTTATATCCTTGAAAATTTTTAATAACCGCATTTCTTGCAATCTGTTCTTTTATATTTTCTTGGACTTCATCCATATATGCCCCCATTATTATCCAAATATTATCATTATCATTTTGAATAATACTCCATATATCATCTAATGCTTCTCCACTATTCCATTTACTTCTTTTAATTCTTGGATTTTGCATATATCTAAATGCAAGGGCAGTTGAAACAAAATTTGAATAAGAAATAAATTTTCCATATTTTTTGGAATCTCCCATATCAACTAATTGAACAATTTTAGGAATTTTTTTTTTAGGATAAAAAACTTCCCATGCAAAAGCGATAGTTCCATGGGTATGTTCACTACTAAATACTTTAACATTTTTTAACATACTCACATCTGGTTTTTTATGGTCATCAGTTGTAAAAACTTTTTTACATGTTTTAGATAAACGCTCATATGTTTCAGAATCATATTCTAAATCTAATATTAATACTGTTTTATTATTTAAATTTTTTATAACTCTGTTCAACTGTTTAATACCTTCCCCATTCCTTATTAAAAATGCATCTGTTTTACCCTCGGTTTTAACATAATGGTAAGCAATTGCAGCAGCAAAGTGACCATCATTGTTCTTATTATTATATATAATACAATCAATACTTTTCTTTTCTGTTGCAGTTAATGAAAAACCTTTTACTTTACTTTTAATTGAATTTAAATAATCTTTCTCAGAATTATAAGTATATCGATATTCTTTGTTATTTGTTATTTCAATATCTTTGACACAATTAGCAATAATTTTATTAAAATTTTTTCCACCCTTCATATAGTATTATTAAATATATTTAAATTTAATTATATTTAATTATCTTATGTATGTACAAAAAAATATAAAGGCATTTGAAAATTTTCTAAATGTGGGACTATTGTAAATAATAAGCCTGGTAAATGTAAAAAAATATAAAGGAAATTGTAGTATATTTGATTTTTATAAGATAAAAAATTTATAGAAGATATAAATTAAAATATCAATAATTATTATAAGATTATAGATGAGTATTATAGATAGTATTTTTTGCGAAGTTACTCTGTGCAGGGAGTCTCATTCTCACGTTACCAGTCAACATTTATGCCCTAAATGTAAAAACAGAGGTCATGGAATTATTGAATGTGGTGATGAAGATTTAATTAAAGCATATCAAAATTTGAAAGATAAAAAAATGCCCAGATTTAATCATTGTAAATACCCTGAATGTAGTATGCCATGGACACATTCTACATCATATCATAAATGTGAATATTGCAATTTAAATCATCCAATATCAAAATGCCCAGATATTTTAGAAGTTGAAAAAAATATTACAATCAAATGTCCAATTTGTAGAGAATTTAATATTATTAAATCAAATCAACAAAAAGTTTTTAATGTTGATGATAAGTGTACTGTTTGTTTAGAAAAAAAATCTAATATATTTTTACCTACTTGTGGACATGTTTGTGTATGTAATGAATGTATTGAAAAAATGGATACAAGTTGCCCAATTAATATTTTAAAATCAAATGAAATACCTCATGGTGTTTTAGAATGTGCCAAATATAACATGTTAGGACTAATTGGAAAAATATATACTGTTATATATGAAGGAAATGGAACTATGTATTATATTAAAAAAAATGGAATAACAGATGAACCAATGGGTTTTATAATGAGATATCATAATTGGGGAGGCTCTACAAAAGAGTTAGATTGTAGAACAGATTTATATAGATTTATTCATAATTATAGATATATTAAAGGATTCTAAACTATCAAACTTTGAAGAAAAACTAGTTTAAATAAAATGGTTATGTCAAATAAATCTGATATAGTTGAAATACTTATTAAAATAAATAAATACATATATTATATATGTCGCTATTAAATAAAATATATTGTATATCTGCTTATGATAAAGATTATAAAAATAAAACATTTTTTAATAATAATATAGGTTCTCCAATATACGGAGAAATTACCCAAGAAGGTACTAACTCATTAATTAAATATTTCAAAGATTATTTTAATGAGAATACAATATTTTATGATTTAGGGTGCGGTTTAGGTAAAATGGTTTTTCATATAGGTTTGCTAGATATAAAAAAAAGCGTTGGAATAGAATATAGCAAAGAAAGATACAACTGTTGTAAATATATTCAAACTAATTATTGTCCAACAAATAAAAATATAGAATTTTATAATAAGTCATTTTTCGAACATGATTGTTCTGACGCAACAATATTATATATAGATAATACGTGTATGAATGAAACAGCTAGTATGAAAATATATAAAAATTTATCAAAAGGATGTTTATTTATATTTAAAAGAAATATTAAAGGTGTTATTGAGAAAGTTAATGTTGAACATAATCTTGTAAAAAGAACATATAACCAATCACAAATATCTTGGCTTATTAAAGAATAATCTTTATAATTACAAAAAACATTATATAAATATAAATATATTATTTTGTAACTTAAATTCGGTAATCCCAAAAAAAATTAAGTTATAAAATAATATATTTTATATTTATAGCAAGTAAGATGGATGTTCCCGTACCAAATTTAATTCATTCATATTTAAAATTTATTTTTAATATATTTTATTCTATTACAATTCATGTTTGGGATAATAAAAAAATGTATTTATTAGTTTTAGCTGGAATAACAGTTTCATATGTTTTGATTAATGCAGGATTAGAGATGTCTGATACAGAAGATACCGTTGATACAGAAAAGGAAATATTACACGAACAAGAAATTGAAGATGGTGAACCATTAAAACAATATAAAATAAATCCAAAATTAAAAGGATTAAAAAATCCTGGTGGAATATTTTCAGCAATGGCTTCACACAATTTTAATACATTGATTGGTCCACATGTTAAGGCATTGGATGGATTACATAATATAACAGGGGAATTAACAAAGCAAATGCAACAATCTCGTAAGATGGTGTATTATCTTAGAAATTCAGCCAAGAAGGCATATTTAGATGCACAAAATAAAATATTAAATATTTATACAAGATTGGTATGGCTTTTTAAAAAAATTATTAAAATTTTTTCTGATATGTTTAGATTTATGGAACACATATTTTTAGCATTATTGGATACATTATTTATATTGGGTTCAACTTGGAATGGTGTTATTGGGGCTACTGTTCGTTTTTTTTGTTTTGATGAATTTACTAAATTAGATAATGGAGTATTCATAAAGGATATTAAAATTGGTGACAAAATTGGCAATAATTGTTTTGTTAAATCTGTTATGAAATTTGCAAGTGAGTATAATGAAATGTTTGAATATAATGGAATTATTATAAGTGGTTCACACGAAGTATTTGAAAATGGAAAATGGGTCAGAGTATCTCAAAGTAAAATATCAAATATGATCATATATAATAAACCATTTATTTACTGTTTGGAAACAACAACTGGTGAAATACCCATAAAAGGCATTAGATTTAAAGATTTTTATGAAACAATCGATAAACAATTATTAAATAATTATTATACACTTTTTAAAGATTATTTAAATACAGGCAATATTAATATTAAAAATATTCAAACACAAAAGACATCTTACTATAATACAGGATTTACAAATGATACAAAAATAAAATGTTGGGGTAAAGAGACAACTGTTGATAAAGTTAAGATAGGTGATACTATATTTGGTTCAAGGGTAATTGGATTAGCTAAAACTTCATCAAATAATATTGATTTATACGAGTATAAAAATATAAAATGTTCAGGGAATAATGTAATATATAATAATGGTTCTTATAAATTGATTAAAAATATTGGAAAAAAAATAAAGAATGAAACAAATTATTTATACCATATTATGACTGACGATAATCGTTTAATATTAGACAAAAATGAATTTAGAGATTTCAATATCATATTAGACGATAAAATCATCGATATGACTGATCATTACATGAGTACACACTCTAATCTAAAAGAATCAATTATTTTTTCTACAACAATGCCATGTGTGGCATCCAGATAAATATTTTTCATATAATTTATAATTTATATGGAAAAAATAAAAACATGTGTATGTATCCAAGAAAAAATGTATTAAAGTAATAAAAATGTAAAAAAATTGATTAAATTGATTATTTAAAAAGATAAATGATAAATATAATATTATGGTTAAAAAATCAAATAAAACATTGGATGAAAAATACCAAAAGAAAACGCAGTTAGAACATATTAAAGAGCTTCCAGATAGTTACATTGGTTCGGTTGAAAAAACAGAAGTAAGTTTATGGATTCATGATGGTTCTGATATGGTAAAAAAAGATATTAATATTACACCAGGATTTTACAAAATCTTTGATGAAGTATTGGTTAATGCCATTGACCATTATGTTAGGTCATTATCCAATAAAGGTAAGTTAAAAGTATCAATTATCAAGGTTGAAATTGATGAAAAAAGTGGATTGATATCTGTCTATAATAATGGAGAGGGTATTGATGTTGCTATTCATCCAAAAGAGAATATTTATATTCCAACAATGATATTTGGAGAGTTACTTACATCAACAAATTATGACAAGAGTGAAAAAAAGATTACGGGAGGTAAAAATGGATTTGGTGCTAAATTAACGAATATTTTTTCGAAAAAGTTTATCATTGAAACTGTTGATTCATCGCGTAAGCTCAAATTTATACAGACATTTACAGATAATATGGATAAAAAAACAGACCCGAAAATTACTAAATGTAGTAAAGATCCTTACACGAAGATTACATTTTTACCAGATTATCCAAAGTTTGGAATGAAGAAATTAAATAAAGATATTATAGCTTTATTAAGAAAAAGAGTATATGATACTGCTGCTATTACAGATGGCAATGTATTAGTATATATTAATAATAAAAAAATAGATTGTAAAACATTTGAAAAATATGTAGATTTGTACATTGGTGGTAAAAAGGATACACCTAGAATTTATGAAGATATTAATGATAGATGGGAAATTGTAGCTTGTGTTAGTCCAGATGATAAGTTTGAACAAGTTTCATTTGTAAATGGAGTTTATACTTACAAAGGTGGTAAACATGTAGAATATGTTTCAAGACATATTTGTAAGAAATTACAAACATATGCTGCTACGAAAGGATATAAAAGAAAAAAGATGAAATTAAAGCAATCTGTTATTCATGATAATTTAATGTTATTTATCAGGTCGACAATTGAAAATCCATCATTTGATAGTCAAACGAAGGAATATTTAACTACTCCAAGTAATAAGTTTGGTTCATCCATTAATATATCAGATAAATTCATTGAAAAACTTGCAAAAATGGGAGTTTTAGAAAAAGCAATGAAATTATCTGAATATAAGATGGATAATCAACTTATTAAAACAAGTGGTAAAAAACAAAATACAATTAGAGGTATTCCTAAATTAGAGGATGCAAATTGGGCAGGAGGTAAAAATGCACACGAGTGTACTTTAATTCTTACAGAAGGTGATTCAGCTAAATCAACAGCTATTGCGGGTTTATCTGTTATAGGTAGAGATAAATATGGTGTATTTCCTCTTAGGGGTAAATTACTAAACGTTCGTGATGCTGCAATGGAAAAAGTTAAAAATAATGCTGAACTTTCAAATTTGGTAAAAATTATGGGACTTCAATATGGAAAAAAATATACAGATACTAAATCATTGCGATATGGTTCAATATTGATTTTAACAGATCAAGATGTAGATGGTTCTCATATAAAGGGTCTTGTTATGAACTGGGTTGAGCATTTTTGGACAAGTCTATTTAAAATAGATGGATTTGTAACTTCATTACAAACTCCAATTGTAAAGGCAACAAAGGGTAAAAAAGTTAATTCTTTTTATACTTTAACTGCATATGAGAATTGGAAAAAAAAATTAAATTCTTTTAAAGGATATTCAATTAAGTATTACAAGGGATTGGGTACAAGTACTTCAAAAGAGGCAAAAGAATATTTTAAAGATTTGGATAAGAATAAGGTGATTTATATATATGATGAACCCAGTTGTTTTACAAAAGTTTTTTGTAAAGATAAATCAAATGAACGTAAAACATGGTTAATGAATTATGATAGAGAAAATATTTTAGATGTTAAAAAAACAAAGATTCCATGTACAGATTTTTTTGATAAAGATATGATTCATTTTTCAAATTATGATTGTGAGCGTTCTATTCCATCTATTGTAGATGGATTGAAAATATCTCAAAGAAAAGTTTTATATGGAGCATTCAAGAGAAATTTAGTTAAAGAAATTAAAGTTGCACAATTATCAGGTTACGTAAGTGAAACATCTTGTTACCATCACGGTGAACAGAGTTTGAATGAAACTATTATTTCAATGGCGCAAAATTTTGTTGGTTCAAATAATATTAACTTATTAGAACCAATTGGGCAATTTGGAACAAGACTACAAGGAGGTAAAGATTCTGCGTCACCAAGATATATCTTTACAAAATTATCAAAAGTAACAAAAATAATATTTAATCCTATTGATAATTTTTTATTAAATTACAAGGACGACGATGGTTCTCCTGTTGAGCCTTACCACTATGTTCCTATTATTCCAATGATTTTGGTAAATGGTGCAACAGGTATTGGGACAGGTTTTAGTACAAATGTTCCTTTATTTAACCCAAAAGACTTAATTTGTAATTTATTACTATTAATGGATGAAAAAAATATGAAAAAAATTAAACCATGGTATAGACATTTTAAAGGAAAAGTTTATTGTAAAGATAATAAATTTTATACGAGGGGGATTTGTAAAATTTCAGGAAAAAATGTAATTATTACCGAACTTCCAATAGGAACGTGGACAGATAAATATAAAGAGTTTATTGAAGATTTGATTATAGATGGTTCTAAAAATATTCCTGATAAGAAGAAGAAGAAACAATTTATATCTGAATATAAGACAGAATGCACTGAAACAGATGTACATTTTACATTAGAATTTGGAAAGGACTGTAAAGATGTTGATAAGGCATTAAATTTAATAGATTCAAAAAATACATCTATGAGTAATATTCATTTGTATAATGAACAGGGTACTATTAAAAAGTATAATGATGTTAATGAAATTATTAAAGAATTTTATGAAATTCGTTTGAAATATTATGGAAAACGAAGAGATTATATTATTAATAAATTTAAAAAAGAAATAAATATTATTGAAGCAAAAATTAAATTTATTTCTAGATTTGTTTCAGGTGAGTTGAAAATTCTTAATGTTGATGTTGAAGATATTATCACACAATTAGATGAAATGAACTTACCAAAAGTTGATGATTCACATGATTATTTAATTGATATGAGAATTAGAACTTTGACAAAGAAGAAAATTTTAGAGTTGAAAAATCAACATGAGAAAATCTTAGTTGATTTAGATTTGGTTTTATCAAAAACAGATAAAGATATGTGGAAAGAAGATTTAAATGAACTTATGGATTTAATTTGAATATAGATTAAAATACTTAGAAAATATATTATAATTGAATATATGAATGGAAAAGTTAATGCTATATCATTACAAAAATCTTTATTACAAAATAATTTATTGAACGATATGTCTCATAGAGATGCATTATTCTCCTCATTAAATTCAAACTGTAATAAAAATGTTATAACACCATCTGATTTAAAAAATGTTGATGATAAAACTATATTAAATACTAATTTACAACAAAGACAAAATGATATTAATTTTAAAACAAATAAAACATTATTAATCAATCAACCATATAATACCATATCAAAAGATATAACTGTTAATCCCTTTTTTAAAAATAATATTAAAAAATTAGTTAATATTGATACACGATTTCGTAATAATTATTCATCAACAATTTCAACTGATTTTACAATGCAGTTAAATTTTTCATTAAAAAATGTTATATCAATGGAATTGGTTGATATTGAAATACCTAATACATGGTATTCCATATCTGAAAGTTTGGGTAATAATTTTTTTTATATAAATGATAAAAAAATAATTATTCAAGATGGTAATTATGATACAAGTTTATTAATTGATGAATTAACAAATAAATTTGAATCTGTTGATGGTAATTACTCAATTGAACAAAATGATATATCTGGTAAAGTTACATTAACTCTTAATTGTGATAGTGATATTATTGAATTTACAAAATGCAATGAAAATGATATTAAAATACAGCAAACATTGGGATGGGTTTTAGGATTTAGAAAATCTTCTTATACTGGGATGAACATATATGAATCAGAATCAATTCTTGATAGTCTTGGAAATAGATATATATATTTTATTGTCGACGATTTTAATAATAATGTTAATGATTTTATTGTTGGTAATTTAAAAACATCATATTTAAATAAAAATATATTAGCACGTTTATCTTACAGAGAAGACAAACTTCAAATTATTTATGATAATAGTAAAAACCATAATTTACAAACACGTGAATATTTCGGACCAGTTAATATTGATAGACTTCATATACAACTAATTGACGAATATGGTAAAACGATTGATTTAAATAATATGGACTTCTCTTTTGCTTTACAGTTTAGACTAATGTACTAATGATGTCGCTAATATTATAAATAAATTATATATTATTTATAAAATTTATTTAACAATTTATTTAATTGCACTTATGCATTCATTTTTGTTTTATGAACTAGTCGTACTAGTTCATTTCTGTTTTATGAACTAGTCGTAATGCTTTGAGATTTTTATCCCCAGTTATTGGGGTAGCGAAAGCTTTAAAAGCATTCAAAATTCTTCCCACATCATTAGACCATTCACCCAAAGGTGTAGTAGTTTCACCATCTTTATTATTATAATTAGATAATGCAACATTAAGTTCCCATGAAATCGCATTGATTGCAAAACAATCAATTTGAGTTAAATCAATATCTAAGATACTATTTTCACCATAAGATTCTGCTACGTTTGCCTTATTAATAATTTTAATAATACGAGTTGACATTTCCAATCTATCTGTTTCTATATATTCATTGGCAGAACCATCTCCTAACACTAAATCACGTTCACGTAATCCATTATATTTGGCTAAATGTGTTCGTACGCCGCGGCGTACGAAAGCATTCGCTTTAGTTCTTGCTAAGTCAAATTCTACTGTTTTATCTTTGTGTTCCTGTTCTAAATTTACTAGTATATTGGTGAGCTTATTTGAAAAAATCTTGGATTCTGAAAGAATGTGGTTACGTTCATCCAAAACTTCTTTAACCATATTCAATTCAGTATTCGTACCCTCATAAAATTCCTTTGCTTTTGCAATTTCATTATCATCACCAGAATTTCTTATACGATCATATTCACCCAAAGCAATTATTCGTTGTTGAACTAATTCGTCATATATCTTCTGAACTCCTACAAAATTATCAATATCTCTTACTTTACTATCCTTTTTTCCTCTACCATTAATATTTTTCAAGCATGTGTACACAAGTAATGCAACACCATCCATTTTGTCATGTAAAGTTTCATGTGTTTCATGTAGTTTCGCCTTATTCACGTACACATTTCGTACATATTCATCCCAAGCATCTGTCATTGCTTTTTTCTCTTCATCAATACTTACATAATCATCTTGTAAATGGTTAAGGTAAGTATCGCGGGCTTCCTGCCATGTTTTAAACATGATGCCAATGGTTTTATCCATATCCTTTATCATTTCAGCGGAAGCATCTTTTTCTTTTATTGCATTTTCAAGCTTCTCGTAAAGTCCTGATGCTTCAACATCGTCCGTGTGATCGTCACCTTCATATGACGGTACACCCAGAACCTTCATATCATTTTCATAAATCTTTTTTAGTTCTTCATCTGCCGCTCGGACAAATTTCAATACTTCGAACGCATTATCTTTCTCAAGGATTGCATCTTCAAACTCGTTGACCGCTTTTAATAGTGCAGCCACTGCAAGGACAAACATTTCATTAGAACCCATATACCCACTCGCATCTTGAACGAATGTACCATCTTCTCCTTCATCTTGTCTCCCATAAATAGTTTTTTCTAATGCATGCACAACACCGACGAGGGGGTAAAACACTTTTTCAAGATTAATTTTGTTTTTTTCGAGATCCGTGAGCTGTCCTCGTATATCGTTAAAAGTTTTCTCGGCGGTGTCCATGGCGACTTGTTCTGATTCTGTGTTCGTACCCGACATTGCTAAAATCTTCTCATATGCATCCTTCAGTTTTTTCAATTTTTGTTCTGATTTGATGAATTCCTCTATCATATCTTTAATCTCCTTATTGTTCTCCTCTAACTCTTGTTCTTTTTCTTCTTTTTCTTTGTAAAGTCTTGTTGCTGCAACAGGGTATATGCTTTCGCTATCATCAGCTTCACATGAACGAACACCCAGTTCATCTACATTATCTTTATGAAAAGTTTCTTGTTTACCTTTTTCATCTTTTGCTTCTTTTAAAGATTTGGTCTTTTTATTAAATGATTCGGTACTAGTTTCCAGATCTTTACAAACTTGTACGAATTGTTTAGTTATTTGATCGAGTTCATCCTTAGAACCCTTATAATTACCATCATCACGAAAGGTAGTACCTTTTCCATCTGTTTGTCTCCCCATAAGAGTTGCAGTAAATTCATCAAATTCAGGCATCAATGTCTCATAAAGTCTCTTATCAATAGCATCTTCCCTTTCTCTCATTTTATTTTTCTCCGTATTTGCTTTATTAAAAAGATCTTCTGCGCTTTTCATGGCGGCTAGTTCTGTATCCGATTGACCCCCTATTTTTACAATTTCATTATATAAAGTCTTTGCATCATCATATTTTTCAGAATAATCGGCACAAATTAATTCTTGTTCCCTTAAACTTGTAGATAGATCTTCTTTCTCTTTATTGGCATCATCGATCTTTTTTCCTACTTCTACTACTTTTTTAGAATCAGAACTGTGGTATTTATTTTGTGTATTAAAGTTTTTTGACGCATCTTCTTTAATTTTCATAGCATCATCATAATTCTTTTCGGCTTGCTTGTAAGATATTATGCTATTTTCTAAATCGTGTTCCTTATCAAAGTGCATTTTCAGAGAACCCTTATACTTGCCATCATTATCAAAGAGTGAAGATTCATCTTTTGAACCCCTCCCGAAAATGGTGCCCACCATGTCCTTAATTTTTTTGTCTGTTTGGCTCCACGCCATTTGATACTCATTGGTCTCTTTCGTCTTGTTGGCTATGTCCTCCTTGACGCCGTCAACAGCTTTCTTGGCTTTTTTCATTTCTTCTAGTTCTGATTCTGCGTTCGTACCCGACGTTGCTAAAATTTTCTCATATGCATCACGCCTTTTCACGTAGTCGGCCTCGACTGCTCCTTGTTTTTCATATAGTTCTTTATTTTCTGATTCACACCGTTCCATTTCTTTCTTAAAGCCTTCTAAATCTACGTAAAATCCGTTTGCCACAACTGCCTTTACATCAGCGTCAGCTGGGCTTGACGGTACACCTAGGTCTGTTATATTCTTCACATTAAATTCAAATGCTTCTTTATTTTTAGCTGCATATTCCTCAAGGGTATCTTTATGACTTTTTTGTATTTTTTCTATTTTTGTGTGTTGGTGCAAAGCAGCAACACGTTCTGCATTTCTAATATCGCTTATTCTAAGAGAACCAATATAATGAGAATAAACGAAAACTCGATTGATAGTATTTTTATCTCCTGCTCCATTTAAATTTCGATCAACTCTTTTTACTTTTTCGATTTTTTCCTCCAATATACCTTTATTGTCGGCAAGTTCCTTATCACAAGTCAATCCTTTTCCTGTATACTCATTTAATTGTTTTTCCATTTCTTTCATCTTAGATAATTCTGACTCTGTGTTCGTCGTATCCGAAATTGCTGAAATTTCATAAAATGTTTTTTTCGCATTATCATATTCATCTTGATAGTTATTTATGTTTACTGATATGGCATCACATTCTTTTTGTTTGGTATTCACATCCTCTTGTGCATCATACTGTTCTTTGTAAACACCAGTTGAATTTTCGCCATCGTTAACTCCAAGTTCTTTCTCATCACCATCCTTAAATTTTGTTTGATTGTCGTAATTGTTGGTTGCGCTTTCTAGTAGTTTTTCTGCTTCTTTGTGCAACAATGTATTGGCTGTCCATGTTTTGATTGCATCTTGATTAGCTGCATCTACTTCTTGGTGAATTTTTTCACTACCCTTATAATTAGCATCACCTCGATCATCAGTAGTTTTATCACCATCACCATTCAAATTATGATATGCGAGACTTTTTTCAGTTGTTGCGGTTTCTAGGTCTTTTTCTTTCGCGGCGATTTCTTTCTTATTAACTTCAGCAGCCTCTGCTACTTTTTTAACCTCTGCTTGAGCATCCTCAACGTTCTTTTCTTCCGTGCCGGTACTCACCACCCCAGAAGTATTCTTTACATCAGCCAGAATTTTCTTCAAAGATTCGAGACTCTTTGACATGGTTTCTTGAATGCCTGATATTTCATTCTTTTGTTTATTTAAAGTGTCTATATCAGCTAAACATTTACGAAGAGATTCTTCTTTATCATTCAAACTTTTACCATCAGTTTCAACTTGACGCTCCGCCGTTTCTTTTCTTCCAGCCATATTCAATTTATCTTTATAATTACTACCTACTGTTTCAGCCAAATCCTTTTCATCACTAGCCAATTCCTTTTTCGATTTTTCCGCTGATGTATAATTTTTCAGTGAACCCATGTAATTGTCTTCCCTTAGTTCAGAATTGGTATCCGGATCGAACTCTTGTCTTCCATAAATATTATTAGATAAAATACTATAATTATTAAGAGAAACTTGATACTTCTTTACATTAGAATTATGTAATTTATCAGCATCAGAAACCTCGTTATCCACGCTTTCAAGGTCCTGTGCGGCCAGTTCCAAAGCATCACTCTCAAATTTTATACTTTTGTAATCAGCTGATAAGACACTGTCATATGTTTCTTTGGCAGCTGTATAGACCTCATATATTGTTGATTGTTGTATTTTTTTTTCATTTAAGGATTTTGAAGACAATCGCATGTTTTTGTCGTCCGTATCATAAACTTCTTTCAATTGACCCAATTGTTCCATATCCGCTTTATAAACCTCTGCTGCCAACTCTGCTGCACTTCCCCGTTCTGATAACAGCTTGGTTGCATCACCCACCTGATCTAAATAGCCGTTTTGGTATCCTATGTGTTCTTCTTTTAAAAGTTTTGTTTGTATTGAAATCGGTCCTGACCCCAAGTAATTAGAAGCATCTCTTACATTAGTACCCTCCTCCCCTTCTTCTTGTCTTCCATAAATAGTCTTATATATAGCTACTTTCTCAGCTTTTTTATCAGTATATTCCTTCTCGTATTTGCGAAGTTCCTTGTTTTCTTTATCCAATCCCTCTTGTGCTTTCTCTAATTCGTCTTCACATAGTTCCACGTATTTTTTCTCAGCAGTCGTACTTTTAAAACCAAGCAAAGATTCATCATACGCAGTTTTGGCAGTTTCGTATAATTCGAGTAAACCCTCACCGTCCGTATTATTATCGTAATTTTGTTTTGCCACCTGCATCTTATCCTCTAATTCATTAATCTCATCTCGTTTCTCATCTGTAATTACAATACCAGGTAATTTCATGATCGCATCAAGTATTTCATTGGCGTCTTTCAAATTTTTATTTTTTTCATGAGCTATTGAATATAATGGTTCTAGTTCTTTTTTTAAATCAGTAACTTTTTTATTTAAACGAGTAACGTCTTTTGAAATTGTTTTTAAATCACTCAAATCATTTTCATATAATTTTTTTGCGTCTGCTGCTGCTTTTTCTGCTGCGGATTTGAAACCACTATGTTCATCAAATATATCGTTTGTTTGTTCTGCAATTTGGGCTGCTTCGATCTCCGCTAAATTCGCATCACGTGTCATATGTACTGACCCCATGTATCCAGAAGCATCTCTTACACTATCACCAGCGCCATTTACCTGTCTTCCATAAACAGTCTTATATGCAGCTTTTTTATTAGCTTTTGCTATATCAAGATCTTTTAACGTACCGTCTTGATAGGCTACAGCCTGCTTAATATCTTTCTTCTTATTATTTACATCTGTTGCCTTTGCTTCGACAGCTTCTTCTTCTTGTACATCACTTGTAAAATCAGGTGTACTACGTACATCATTAAGTATTTCTACTAAAGCCGTATGTTCTTCCTCCAATTGCTCCAACGTTTCCTTGTGGCTATCTACGAGTTCATTTGCTTCATTATGAACTCTGTCAGCTTCCGAAAGCGCAGCTTTCATTGAGTCCAAATATTTCATATCACTAGCATAGTAATTTTCTATTTTGCCTTTCATAGTTGAAATGGCATTTTTATCAGTTTCTAAATTTGTTTTTAAAGATGATTCGTCTTTTACTTCTTGTTCTAAATCATAACATGCTTTTTTAAAATTTTCGACCATTTGAAGTGACCCCACGTATTTAGTAGCATCACGAAAGGTAGTACCAACACCTTCTTCTTGTCTTCCATAAACATTACCATATTTGATTTTTTGATCTTTCTGGGCTATATCAAGATCATCATCATTCTTATCCAACACTTCACGAGTTTGCTCCATTTCTTTTTTTGCATCAGATAATGCTTCAGAAGCTTCCCCCATTGCTTTTTTTTCAGATTCTGAATTTATGCCATTAGATACTGCTGTTTTATATGCTTTTTCGGCACTGCCAAAAGCTTTGGATTTAGAATCAAATACTCCCGCGGTTCCCATATAATTTTCGTGGTTCATTTCTACGTGGTCCTTATTTCCTCTACCATTTACAAGTTCTGAACTTATTAAATGTTTTTTCTTAGCATCCGCCAATACTTCATCAGCATGACTCAAAGCTGTCATATCTTTTTCCAGGAGATTTTTCGCATCATCCTTTTCTTTTTTAGCAGTTTCGGAATTTTTTTTTTTCTCATCATAATTTTTAGATTGTGCGTTAGATTCATCTTCTTTTTCTAATACTTCTTCATTTGCATTAGAACTCATTTTGTAAGAACCAATGTAATTGTCGATGTCAAAATCTCCATCTCCATATACATTCTTGTCACCTGCTCCGTCAATAATAGCTGTATTATTATTTACAACAAGTTGCTGTTTATCACACTCTTTATTAGAATCATCCATTCTATCCTCACAATCTTTTAATTCACCCTCAATCTTTTCTACATTATTTACTAATGTTTGTGCGTTCTTCATAACTGGGTCACAAATCTGTGTAAAACTTGCAATTTTATTAGTAATATCCTGTTTTCTTTCAGCATCAGTATTGGTACATCTAAATGTAAGTAAAAATTTACATTTTCTTAGACTATAATTGGCGGAGATTTCGCCATTTGAAATAACAGGTTTCTCAAATGAGGGTGTTTCATTCACTGCAATCCCACTTTTTACTAATTGGTAAAGTGCTTTCGTGTGTTCTTGCGTATTGTCAACAGCCCCAATCTCAATAGCCAAATTTAATATAAAACTAACTTCATCTCCTTCTTTTATAGGTAATGGAACATAGTCTTTTGATGTATCCAAATGTTGAAATCTTTCAGGATTTGATTGCATTAATTGTGAAACTAACTGATATAAATTTTTATTATTTTTATGTCCTGGAATATCTAATTCTTGACCACAATAAAAAGCACTTGTGTCACTATTATTTACTTTATCAGCTGGAACTGAAGCTGTATTAAATAATTCGTTAATAAATTGTTTTCCAATACCATCTGTGTTATGATGGGCCAATGAAGAACTTAGATCATGAGGAGCTGATAATGTTTGGTGTGCGTTAGGCGTTCCGTAAAATACATCTGACAATAAAGCTCCTGTCATTTCACCCAAAGGTTTACCATCAAATCCTTTTGTTTTATTATTCGCATTAGGATTAATATGAGTTACTAGAAAATTGTTACCGGAATCAACAACACGTAATTGTGTTGCAATTTTAAAATCATTTGATTTATCACCTTTTTGATTATCTAACTGTTTTACCCAATTAATAATCTTATTGTCAATAACGGTGGCAATTTTGTCTATTGCACTATCTTTTGAATCCTTTACATAAAACCCACGAATTTGTTTGTCATCAATTGTAGAACCGTTTTTCACACTTCTAAATTTTAAAGTATTTTTTAAATCAGTTAGACTAAATCCAAGTTCGACAGAACTATCGCATATATCAAAATATCTATCGACATCTGAATAAATTTCTGATTCATCAATAACTTCTCCGAAAACATCGATGGTTCTTTTTGTATCCATACTAGTTTCAATTTTTAGATTTGCTTGAAATGGTTCTAATAATCCATTTTCTGTTCTTAAATCAATTGTCCATTTTTTCTTATCGTCCATTTTTATAATATGAGGTTATATATTTTTTTTAAAAATCCTGTTTTTTATATATGAATAAAAATTATTGTAAAAAAAAATATATAGGTGGATATGCAATTATAGATATTATTAATAACCGTGTTAATAAATTTATAAAAAAAAATATAAAACCTGTTTTAAATTCTATTAAAAATAATAATTTATCATTACTAGAACAATATTTATCAACAGAAAAATATGAATATATAATGGAACGTCTAAATCAATTTAAAAAATATACAACAGTCAATTTAATTAATATTAATTTAACGATTGATGCATATAATATTGTTAAAATTGCATATGACATAAAACTTAAAAATATTATATTAAATGAACAATTATTAAAAAAAAATTCAAGAAAGCTTTATTCAAAGATTGAAACATCTTTAAAAGCACAATCATCTGTTGGTAATAAATTTTTAGATTATATTCTAAAATATGGTGTACCCGAATTAGGTCAATTTGATCCTATTAAATTAGCAGAATGTTCATAATAAATTTATTTATTTAATATATTATTAATTATTATAAATGGATAACGGAAGAGTTATTAATATAAATGATACAAAATTTGAAAAAATGCCTATGTTTTTAGGGGATGTTGCTAATAGTAAATTTAAATATAATGCTTTAAAAGGAATTCAAACCCCCTCTCCCCTAAGTCTTTTATTTTTTTCTAAGGAAAATATTGATATTATTCAAAAAATTATTAGATATGATGTTTGGAAATTTTCTAATGAAAAATATGTTATTGATAGACAATCTGATACAGAATTAGAAATTGTTATGAGGTCGATGTATTTACAACACAGCAGAAATCTTCAATGTAAATTAAATGAACAGATTAGAAAACTAAATAAATTAGTTACTGATTGGACTGCTCCAAAAATATTTATTCAAGTACAACAATACTTTGGATATATCCATGATGTTGAAAATTTACCTATGCCAATTGATAGACCTACAAATATTTCTAATAAAGGATCAAAAGTTCTCAAAAGTGTTACAACGACCTTCTAGTTAACTTTGTTAATTAGAATGAGTTTCGTTTTGTCAAACAACTTAGAATGAGTTTCGTGCCATGCATTTACGACCTTCTAGTTAACAAAGTTAATTAGAATGAGTTTTGTTTTGTTTTTGACAAAACTTACGACCTCTAGTTAACACACAAAATATTTATAATATATAATATATATATACAATAGAATGGAGGCTCTTATAAAAGACTTACTTATATTTATTATTGTTGTAGTAGGTGCAATGGTAATTGGTAAATTATCTGGACACTTGTGGATTACTGCTGTTATTATTATTGGATTTTTACTTTATGTTATCATTCGCAAAGGATATAAATCATCAGCACAAGATACTTCAAAACTTCCAACTAATACATATATGAAATATGTTGGCGGTCATTGTCCCGATTATTTTAATTATTTAGGCGAGGATGGAGATAATGATGTTTGTCAGAATACATATGGCATTAATGTTGGAGACCCATCCAAATGTTATTCAGACCCTGGTAAAAAAGTTATAAATTTTCCTAAATATGATACATATCCAATGAAAAAAAAGAGTGATGCTAAAAAGAAAAGATGTAAGTGGATTCAAGATTGTGGATTAACAACTGGGCAATTCGCATCATGGACTGGTATGGATTGCTAAATCAGGAACAGTCTTAATTATTTATAATTAACAGGAATGGATTGCTAAATATATTAAACAATTTAAAAAAAATTTGATAAAAAACTAATTAAAATTATAATTATATTTTTAATTAATATGCAATTATGGTGTGACAAATATTCTCCAAACTGTTTAGACGATATGCTAATCACTGAAAAAAATAAAAAAACAATTAAAGACTGGATGAAATCTTATAAAAAAGATCCAAAATATACAAAGAAAATTTTGTTATTATCTGGGCCACCAGGAACTGGTAAAAGCACCTTGGCAAATATTTTATTAAAAGAATTTGGTTATAGAGTTATAGAATATAATGCAAGTGAATTAAGAGGAATGAAAAGTATTCAAGAAGTTTTAATAAATACGTTGACATATAGGAATGTTGTTAATATGTTTAAAAGTAATAATTCCCCAGTAGGGGTTATATTAGATGAAATAGATACTTTATCAGATAGTAAGGGAACAGGTAAAAATGGATTAAGATATTTATTAGAACTAATTAAAACGAATGATAAAACAGTAAAAAAAAATAGAAAAAAAAAAAATAAAACTGACGACCCAATGAATATAAAATCTCCTATTGTATGTACTTATAATGAATTTAAGGATAAAAAATTAACAATATTAAAAAAATTTAGTGTTAATATTAATATAAAAAAAATCTCAAATATGATGTTAGAAAAAGTTGTAGATAAAATAGCAAAGAACGAAGGATTTACAATTGATTTTGATGCAAAAATTATTTTGATGAATCATGCAATGGGTGATATAAGGAGACTAATAAATTTACTATATTATGCATTTATTAAGCATAAGGATAATATAACACTGGGAGATGTAGAATTAATAATAAAAAGTTTTAAAGAAAAAGATATTAGTATGGAATTGTATGAATCAACAAAACATTTCTTAAATAATAAAATAGATATTGATAAATCAATTAAATTATATTTCCACGATACAATGTTATTACCATTAATGATTTATGATAATTTTCATAAAGTAATTCTAACAAAGAAAAAAATAGATAAAAAAGATACAGAAATTATAGGAAATATATTAGATTGTGTGAGCAATTATGATAAATTACAAAATTATCTAATTAAAAATCAAAAATATGATTTATCAAAATATAATGGATGTTTAATGCATGATATTAATTGTACCTTATCTGAAAATCGTAAAAATAAATTTGTAACAGATATTAATTTCGCATTAATTTTGAATAAAACATCTACATATTATTCAAAAAAGAAAAAAATCGCTGAAATCAATGTTAGTGATTATTATTTACACCAAGAATTAGAAAATTTAAAATAATTAATTATTATTATTTAGTCTTCGTTTTGGTTTTTTTCTGGGTGTATGTCCGGTTGATAATGTATTAGTTGTATTTTGTAGAAATCGACCTGAGTTTGTCATTTTATTTAATGATGGTTTATTAATCGTTCGTCTAATAGGTTTATTATTTCCATATTCGTCTATTTTATCTAATAAAAATTGTATTGTAACAACTGGATAATCAATACCATAAATGTTTAACCAAACAATTTCAGTATTTCCAGGCATTAAATGTATATTTGCATTTTCATTTTCTTTTATCATTTTTCTTCTATTCATTCTTCGTTCTCCCTGTATTGTAGTATTAGTAACATAATCTTTATAATTTGGAGATGAACCTGGGCTATAAAATTTAGCAACAATATCTGTATCATTTGGAACTCTTGCACCATAAAAATTTTTAGAATTACTGTCTATTTCATAAATATATCCGAAAATTGCATATAATGCAATTGCACCACTTCCTGTAAAAGCAAATTTAACCTTTGTATTATTTGTTACAAAATGTGTCATTGGTTGTAAAACTTGTTGAAAATTATCACTTGTAATATATTTAACTAGTTTATTTTCTTGTTGTGAACCACTTGTATTACTTAATGCTTTATTTGAAAATACACTTTGATTTGGCATTGGATTTGAAAATACACTTTGATTTGGCATTGGATTTGAAAATACACTTTGATTTGGCATTGGACGCTTATTTGAAAATACACGCTGTCTCGAACTATTTCTTTTATTATTCTTATTATTATTATTTCTAGATCTTTTCATATTTTTATATAATTATGCAACAAAATAAAGTGCAAAACTAAAAATAATTGTTAACATTTGTAAACCAGCAATAACTCTTGCAACATTACTTTTGGGTGCAATATCACCATATCCAACGGTAGAATGTGTTACTAAACTTAGATAAAATGCGTCAATAAAATGAAATGGTGGAACATTATCTGTAAAATGACTATTTTTTTCACCAACATGATTACCAATTAAATAATATAATATTGCAAAAAATAATACAAGAAATAATTGCAATTTAATAAAATGAAATGTTTTTGCATGATTGAATAATTTACTAATAATCATTATATTATTACTAAGTTTTTTATTTTAAGCAAGTTGATTGAACAAAATTTCCTGTCATAATTCTTTGCTGGACAGTTGCTGCATTATTTGGTTGCCATTGTGGTCCCGGAATTGGTGCAACTATACCTTCTGGTTTATCTTTACTTGCGCAAAGTGAAATACACATATTAGGATCTAATTCACAACCAAGACTTCCATCGCCAAACTCAGCACTTGCTTGTTTATTTTCAAGATTTTCAATTAATTCATCATCAACCTTATCTTTAAATTGATTATACAACTCTTTTAACCGATTTGATTTACTCTTAGATAAATATGGTATTGTTGTTGGAAGTTCTGGCAATTTACTTTTTTTTTCAGCTTTTCCGACATCTGTTTTATCTTTCATCGTTTCAAAAACAGTATCATTAATGTCATTCATATAATTTTGATATGTTTCTTTAACATTTTCGTATTCTTCTTTAACATTTTTTTCTGAAATCATACTTGTTCCAACTACACCGACAATAATATAAGCAACAATAAATACAGCCATAGGTAATAACATATCAAACATATTATTAAATTTGAAACCATTGCATAAATAAATAACAATAACAGTTATAACAAATGTAATCATTAATTTATTTGAACAAATTGGACATTCATTTTCTAAACGTTGTTTAACTACTTCAAGATAGTCTGAGTTCATTATATTATAATATTATATTAAAATTATAAAATTATTTATATATTTTGATTAAAAATCAGAATAATAAAGATTAAAAATACAGCAAAAACTGGTGGGAAAATTTGCATATATCCTAGTGAATTAATTTCACCCAATGTTTTTGTTTCAACATATGCACCTACTTTATCTCCAAATTCATTCATTTTTGGTAAAAGTTTGTTAGCAAGCAATAGGTAAGTGTATGCAACTAATAATGGAACAATAAAGAATTTAATTATAGGATTGGTATTAACATTATAATGATTAATTCCAAATGCAGAACCAAGTGCTAATCCAATTGATAAAACATATTCTAAATTAAAAACAGTACTCATTTTATATTATAAATAAATATTTAAAATTTGTTCAATATTACCCATTTTCTGCATATATTTTCTAATTTTTTTATCTAAAATTTTTCTTAATTGATTCATTTCATCTAATGTCAAGTTATCCATTTGAATATTATCTAATAAATCAAAATTATCAAATGTATTTATTTGTTGAATATTAGTAATTTTGTTATTTATTTTTTGACGCTTATTGGTTTCTAAATTATTTATTGAATTGTGTGATCTTTTCATTATTATTATATTATAAATTTATTTCTTTAATTGGCAAATGCAACGTCACCCATTCCGCCCATAATTCTCAAAATATTATAATTAACAGCATACATATCTAAAATATATAATTTAGAATTATCAATCTGAACACGTGATGGATCTGGAATTAATGCATCTGGTATTGCGTCATTATCTGTTATCGATGGTTCATTAATTGCAAATGTATATAAATGTGGTACATTTTCAGCAGGGATAGATGCATTTGGAAAAAGATTACTCCAATTTTTTTTTAATGTGAATAAAAATTCAACCTTATCTAATCTTGAAAAATTACATGTCCCAGAAGGTTGATGTTTTTCTGGATGAATTGCAAATGAATAACAATTTATACCCGGTAATGATGAATTTCCTATATGATTATTCCATATTTCGGACTCTGTAAAAAATTTAAAATCTTTTTCCCTAAATCTATCCTTTCCATTAAATTTTAATTTACCATTTTGAAAAATATTTAACGCTGTATCTGTTATATTTGATGAATCATTCTCATTTAATTTTGATAAATTAATAATTAATTGATTAAATGTAAAATTAGAATAACTTTCAATTGTATTACCTGGACGAGATATGAAATCATTTATAATAGATGAAATAGCACAACCAGATGATAATAATTTAATATATTTCATTAACTGAATATATCTTTTATATGTTGGAATATATGTATAATTATTATGATCATTGTAAATATCAATATCATCTCTTCTAAATGTCCATATTAATTCTTTAACAGGGTGATTAATTTTTAATCTAACTACATTTGCACCACCAGTTAAACCTGGAAATTGTTGATATTGGACTTGTGTAATTAAATATTCTTGTGTATATTTAGCAAAAAGTTTTCTTTCATCTTCATCTAAATAAATGTAATTTGCTTCCATGTGTGGATTTGGAATCCATTGTAATAAATTCCCACCCCCACCCTCAGATAAAAAATAATATAATAAAGATGTTGATGTGTATCCTGCTTTATAAAGAGAATCATAATATTTTATATTAGATTTATCTAAATTTGAGCTATGAACTGATAAAAAATTATCATATTCTTTAATATTTTCCCTCCCATCATTTGAAAAATAATATTCTGGTGTAAAATTAAATGGTGAAACGGTAAATAAATCATTTAATGGAACAAATTCAAAGTTTATATATACTTCATTATATTGAAGTGATATTAATGGTAATGCCAATCCAGGATTTGTGCAAAACCAAAAAAACATAGGAATTCTTAATCTTTTTTTACTATAAAGTAGTCCTTTTGTTGATGGGTCATTCAATTTTTTATATGGATTTAATAAATTAACATCGGGTACTGGTAAATGGTCCATGCTTATCATTTCATATAAATTTCTTTTTTTTTCATCTGATAAAGTTAATTCATTCCAAATAATTAACCATTTTCCATAATGCTTGTCAATCTGTGCACCAGCAATAGTTAAACTAACACTATTTATAAAATTAAATCCCAAATTATCAACCCACTTAAATCCAGAAACATATTCACCAAAAATTCTTGGCATATCAATAACAAAATAACAATCATGTACTAATTCTGCATGTCTTGGTATTTTGACACGTGCCTGTGTTGACATTGTTGTTGAAAATGTTGGCAATGTTTCAAAATCTAATCTTATATATTCTGTTGCAAAATTAGTGTGTCTTCTATAAATTGCTTTAAAAAATGTCATTTGCGGATTCCCTGTAAGATATAAATCCTGGGAACCATAGGCTACTAATTGCATTAATCCTCCTGGCATAATATATATAATAATAACCATTATTTTATGTGCATTTATTATAAATGAATAAATATAAATTATCAGATGTTATTAAAAAATCTGTTGTTAAAATTTTGAGTCAAGATATTGAATATAATTTTAAATTTCCCGGTCAAATTAAATCAACTACACCTGCAATGGGTTCTGGTTTTTTTATAGATAATGCCGGCTATATATTGACTTGTTCGCATGTTATCCAAGATGCAAAAAATATTTATATTGAACTTATCAATGGTGAAAAACATAAATGCAAAATAATATCTTTTTCACCTGATTATGATTTGGCATTATTAAAAATAAACTATAAAAATAAACATTATTTAAAAATGCAAAGACAAATTTCGATTGGTTTACCAGTTTATTGTCTTGGTTTTCCAAATAACACCGAGTCAATTGTTATAACAAAAGGTGTAATAAGTGCTTTTACAGGAACTTCAATCCAAACAGATTCTGCGATTAATCCTGGTAATTCTGGTGGACCATTAATGTATAAAGATAAGGTTATTGGAATAAATTCGTCCAAAATACCATCTTTTATTTCTGAAAATACTGGATTTGCTGTTCCCGTTAAAATTTTTGATATATTAAAAAAAGAAATGTATTCTGGTAAAAAACTAATTATACGAAAACCATTTATTGGAATTAATTTTAATTCATTAAATGAAACATTGGCAAATCTAATGGGAATTAAATGCGAGGGTGTTTATATAAATAAGGTTTATGATGATTCTCCAATGAAAGATTCTGGTATTAAAATTGGTGATATATTGACTAAAATAAATAAAAATAAAATTACTAATTTGGGATTTATTAGAGAGTATGAAGATAGTAAATTAAAATTAAATGAATATTTTTCATTTTTAGAATTAAATCAAAAAATTGCGATCGAATATATATCTGGTGGTAAAAAAATAAAAAAAATTTTTTCAAATAAACAATATAATGATAATATTTTTGAAATATTCCCCCTTCATGAAAAAGTTCAATATATTATTTTAGACGATGGTTTAATAATGACTGATTTTTCATTAAACTTAATAAGTGATATTCCATATTTGTATAAAAAAATTAACAATATTGATTTTGAAAATAAAATAAGAGTGGTTATTGTCAATATAATTCCAAATTCATTAATTTATAATCTCCAAATTTTTGAAGAAGGTGACATTATAAAAACTGTAAATGATATTTATATTAATAATATTAAACATATGCAAAATATTATTAAGAATTCAGATGGAATTATAAAAATTGTAACAGATTATAATAAAACATGCTTTATAAAAATAAATAATGAAGTAAAAACAAAAAACTTTCTTAAAAATACAATCGTTAGATTAATATCGTAGATGTTAACAATCGTTAGATTAATATCGTAGATGTTAACAATCATTGGATTAATAAATTCGACTTAACAAACCTGGGTTAAATGGTTTGGGTGCTTTTTTGGCAACAGTATATTTATTATAATTCTGACACCCTCTTTTAATTCCACTACTATTACCCCCATTATTACTATCTTTTCCAAAAACATTATCAAAAAATGAACTATTAGAATTAGTCATATTTTTTGCAACTTTTTTACAATATTTTTCAACATGAGATTTCTTTACGTAATCTCTCTTGACTTCTGTCATACTAATATAATTTCCATCTATTTGTGGACAAACTGGACATATTGGACATTTTGGACAAAGTGGTATATTAGGACAAGGAGGTACTTGTGATTTTTTAATATAATTTTTAATATTTGGACAATTGCATGGTGGGATTTCAGATTTTAACATATATCTTTTTAAATCAATGTTAGGTGGAATTTGTGATTTTTTTGCATACTCACTCATATCTGGACAAGGAGGTATACTGCTTTTCAACACATACCTATCAATATCTTTATTAGTTGTAATATCGCAATCGTAACAATATTTTGGATCTTCGTCTTCATCCGCACATTTTTCACCCCTTTTATGACGATGTCCATGATGTTTAGAACGATGTTCATTGTGAGGATGATGTGGTTTTACAGCCTTATCTTTTACTTCTTTTATTGGGTGAAACCCCCAATCATACAATGAACTTGAACCTTCTGTAACATCTTCATTTGACGATTCTTTAAAAGTCTCAAATATTTGTTCTCTGCATACACAAATAAGTACTATTATAAGTATAAGTGTAATTATTATATGCGACATTCTGATATGAAACATAATTTATATATTATAAGTCTATAAATTATTTTTTGGGTTTTTTAGTTTGAATATTACAATTCCAACATGGAATATTATCTTTCTTAATATATTTATAAAAATCTGGATGTTCTTTAATATTAAATTGTGATGGTAAACATTTTTGATCATCAAAATGTCTTCTAAATTTAGAACAATATCTATCATCTTGGTATTTTGGTTTCCAACAATAACATGCTTCATCTTTACCATAATTTTCTTCACAATAACTTGCTATATTTTTCTTACATTTTTTATTAACGTCTGCCTTTAATGGATTGGATTTCCAATCAACATCTCTACAATTTTTTGATCGACATGGATTATGATGTTTAACAACAAATGGACAACTTCCATTGGTTGGATTTGGAGAATATTCATCTAATATTTTTGGCATTTTGCAATCCGGGAAATTCATTGAAAAAATCTCTTTTGCATTTGCTCTGTCTCTTCCATATGAAATTTCACCATATCGACCAAGTTCATTTGCATAGATACTATCCTTAACAACATATACATAATAAGACCCATCTCTCATATAAACTGTGGGACATTTATCATAGTTTTTACATTTAGTATTGCATATGGGAACTGATGGATTTTTTTTACAAAACTTTTTACATTCTGGTATTCTATAAGCACATGTTTCATAACAATCTTTGTAATTCCCAGATTTTGAACATTCTTCTTGACACAATGACATACACTTGCTATCTGAACCCGGAACTGGTTGGGGTTTTGATGGTTTGAGATTTTTCAAATATGACGATGTTGTTGAAACTTCTGATGAATTCATTGAATTATTATAAATTGCAACAGTTGCTAATTCAAAATTACTATTTTCTGATTTATTAATTATAATTGGGTCTTCGCTAAAATAAATTTTCTTTTTTAATTTCACTTTTTCTAATAAATTTCCATTTATATAAATCATAATTAAATCTTTATCCTTAACAATTGTATACATATTCATGTCATTTGTCATAATCTTCTTATCAAGTTTAATCTTGTGGTCTGCTATCATTAAATGAATTTTACCATATTCATTGTCTAATTTAAAATGTAATCCACCCCTTTCATTACCTGGTATAAATAATATATTACTATCATTCATATTTTCTGATCGAATAGTTTTACATTCAATAAAAATAGAAAAATCTTTATGATTTGGTTTAGAACTTGTTTTCAAATGCCCTTTTTGAGTTGTAATCACCATATTACCAGATTTATTTGGCGGAGATGATTTCCATTTTAAATCATTTTTATTATCAGATAAATCATGCCATGTTTTACTATCAGGTCTGTATGATTCTGCTAAACGGGTTGTTAATAGTATAAATAATTTATGTTCTTTTGGAATTTTTTTTATATCGAATGTTTCAACTTTTTTGTTATAATTATAACAATAACCGAATAAAACTAATAATATCAGCCCAGAAGATACTAAAATCAATTTGTGACTTTTATTTAACTTCATATATTATATATTTGATATATTTTTTATATTAAATATTTATTGTTTATTCATAGTATTTATGATTTCATAAACAGATACTAAATTGTTCTTTAAATTATTATTAGTCATTTTAAATGATTTTACACTAAGGTTATCAAAATTACTTGAACCAATATTAATAACATTATTTTTAGAAAATACTAAAAATTTAACTAATACTGTATTCATTAAATCTTTAACTCCTTTTACATTTTCAACTCCCAAATCACTTAATTTAATTTTAAATAAGTTTTTAATTTGGTCATATGGCATCATCTCTGCTATAATTCTATTTCCTTTTCCATCAGAACCATATAATATATCACTTCCCAAACTTTCTACTGAGAAAGTTGTTTTATTAGTTGAACCATGTGTGATCGATGTAGTTATAGTACCTTTTGCTCTCTCGGTATTCTTATTTGTTTTAATATTTATATTAATTGCATGATTTTCATCATATTGTCTTGGTGTTATTAAAAAATTAGAATAAAAACCATTCCAAATATCATTATAAGAATCCAGCCACCCACCTTTTCCAAGTTGATTCTTTTGGTCTTTTGTAACATTTGCAATTCTTGTATTGAAAATATTTGTTGGCGAATCATAATATTTTGTAAAACGTCCAATTTTATTTAATTCGCTTGGTAAAATGCATTTCCCTTTATTTAATACATATTGGGAACAACATGATTCATCATTTAATGCTGACTCATTGTGTTTTTTACATTCTGTTTTATCCACACCCTTAAAAATCCACACACATGAATCATCGCACATATTTGTTGGTCTAAGTCCAACGTAATCATTTCCATCTATATATTTTTCAGAAATTCTTGCCAAATATTTATTATCAATTGTTTTAATCATGAATCCAGAATTATCCAGTGATTTTTCAATAAAAAACCTCTGGTTATTTCCACCTTTATATAAAGATGGTTGAATTTTGTTACCATTATATTCTAAATAATATGTGGGTATTTCTACATGATTACTTTTTGATTGAATATTAATTGAACATATTGGAACTCCATTTGCACCATTTTTAACAATAGACCTATCAACATATTTAATAATCCATTTTTGTGGAATATTTTTAATAAAAGTTGGATATGGCTGTCCTTTATTATCAGGTTTTATAATATTAATTGGTGAATTAGAATCAATCGAACTCATATAAATTCTCTTAGTATCATAATCAATATCCATATTTTGATCATTATTGGAAATATAATAAGTTGAATAATTATCAAGCCCAACTGCTTTTAAAATTTTATTATAACATGATGAAATTGGATGTGTTTTAATTTTATTTCCATTAAAAAATAATGATTGCATTCCAGAAAAAATGTTTTGAATTCCATCATTTGATTTGGAATTTGATAAATTTGCTATATTAATATTTTCTGCATCAGGTCTAACATTCTTTATTGTATCGTAAAAAATATCTAATGAAGAATTAAACATTTCAACTTGTGTTTTATAGTAAACTAAATAAATTAAAAGCAATAAGGATGAATATACAGACATCATTTTTGGATTTCTATGATTAAAATATGCTACTAATCCTATTAAAACTAAAAAAAATAAACTAAGGTATTGTTGCATTATAATAATATATTATATATTTTTTAGTATATTATTTTTATAACTCGAAAAAATGACCATTCGATTTAGGTGCAATTTTCCCAGAAAGATGTTGGTCTCTTTCATTGCTAATAGGTACTTTAAATTTTTTTGGTGCTTTATTTGTACTCATCCATAATTTTGGATGAACATATGAATATCCTGGTAAATAAGATTGTTTCTCTTCTGCATCCGGGTTTTTAACACCCTTTACTAATTTTCTGGTTTCAGCAGCAGATAATTTATGTGCACCAGCATTCTTTGTTGCTTCCATATGTTTGAACATTTTACCATCAACTGCTCCTTGTAAATAATCATTTTCCTCCTGGGGTTGTTCGTGTTCTTGAACAGGTTCTTGAACAGGTTCTTTTCCCATAAACGCAGAAACAGATTTTTTAAGACTCTGAACTTCTGCCAAAATATTTTCAGAAATATTATAAGAAACATTAATATTAACATTGGTTTCACCGCTTTCTCCGTCTTCTTTTTCTAATCCTGTTGTCAATTGTCTAGATGCTCCTTTACTATTATGTTCTCTCATTGCAGTTAATGCTTTTGGGTTAATTTTAAGATTATTTGCTTTATTTTCTTCTTCTAAATTTTGTCTTGTTTTTAATCTTTTGTCTCTGGATTGGTTTCGTTCCTCTTCTGTTGTTGCTTTTGAAACCAATGCTCTATGTGGAATATAAAGATCATTTTTTTGATCATGTGAAGTTTGACATTTACCGCAATGATACCCTTTGTTTTTAACATCATGTTTAACCTCGTGTTTTATCACTGGTTTTGCATCTTTTTTTACATCTGTATCAAAATTTTCATGTAAATTACATACTTTTCTAACTAATCTTATTCCCACATAAACAACAATTGTTAAACCAATTATATGGGCAAGTTGTTTTTGTCCTATTTTTTTATTATTTCTAAAATAAATAATAAGAGTTGCTAAAAATAATGATATTAATAGGTCCATTTATAATATAATAATATATAAAAATTTCTCTATGTTAATTATTAGATGGATAACAAAAGTATTTATAATGATACGTCTGTAACAGAATTATACAAATGTGATTTTAATAAAAAAAAAGTAAACCATAAAGAATTTGAAAAAATGAATGGATTAATTACATTTTATGCTCCATGGTGCAAACATTGTATAAATATGAAAGATATGTGGGAGAATCTTGCATGTACATTCAAAAATCAATTTGTAATTGCTGCTGTTAATGTAGAAGATATTGATAGAGATAATGGTAAATTATTAAAAACATTTAATATATCAAAATATCCAACAATAAAGTATGTTACAAAAACTGGTTCTGTTGTTAAATTTGATGGAATTAAAAATTATGATGATTTAGTTTATTTCATTTGGAATAAAATTAAGTAAATAAATACCTTAATTTATTAATTCCCATATTTTTGCTTCTTATTATTTTATCAATTTCAGAATCATTAAACGAAAATGGGTTTAACTTGTATACTTCTTTTAAAAAATTTCTAAATTTTAATTTTGTTGTTATACTATTATCTAAATTAATGGATAAACACTGTAAACAATTTATAATTTTAATATACTTTGGATCACAATTATATTGATTTATTTTTTCATATTCAAAACATTTTTTATTTAATTTAATGTTAATTTGATTATGATAATTATATAACCATTCATTAAAATTATTATCAATATCTTCAATACTTCTTAGATAATCGTCTTGACAAGCAGGGCAGTTAAAAATAATTCCAAATAATTTTAGAAATAATTCTGGTTGTTTATTATTGTATACAATATAATGTAATGTGTACCAAATATCATTTCCTAATTTAGTTATATTTTCCATATAATTAAATTATTTATTAATCTTTAAGATTGATTCTTTAAACGCCAATAAATGGATAGTAAAAACAGTTTCCATTATTAACTGCATCCACACATGGTCTTTTACTATCTTTTTTAGTATCAATATGAATATGATAAATATAAGTATCATCATTTATTATAACATCTTGGTCTTTAATACTTAAATTTTGAGAACCTGAACTATTTTGCATTTTTACTACACCGCCCCTATTAATTCCACCACCCTTTGATTCATCGAAAAAATCATCAATATTTATATTTTGATATAACCAATCCTTTGGAGTATTGATTTTACTATAATCATTTGGCGAATGATTCCATCTTGTTTTACCATATTCTTGTTTTTGTCCAGAAAAATTACCTGGTTTAAATGCTTCTGTGTCAATACAATAATAATAATTCTTTGAAATAAAATGAATTCTTCCATATCCGTCAAGTTTTAAAGCAGCTAAATCACATGTATACTTGCATTGGATACAATTTCTAACAGAAAGCGTAAACATATCAATTACCCAGATAACTGAAACATCTTTAGTTTTACCAATTATGTATATACAATCAAAACCTATAACAGGATTGGAATAACTCCACGCAGCTGATTTAAAGGATTCATCAATTAGAGCAATTGGAGCATTATTATATTTTTTATACATTGATAATTTATAATCAGCAGATGTATCTGTTGGTAAATCTAATTTATGAAAAATAGAAAGAAATGGTGTATAACCAAATAGAAAATCTTGATTATTTTGAATCATTATTAAATTACCTTTAATCGATGAAACAAGTGTATAACCATAACTTTTGCCAACTGTTTCTTGTTGATATCCAGAAGTATCAGTACGTCTCCTGGTATAATATGGTACAAAATTAATATACATTTCATTAAATTCGCCACTTTTTTGAATATTTATATCAAATTTTTTATTTCTTAAAACAGTAATATCACAAATTGTTTTTAAATTATATGTTATATCTCTTGATAATTCTAATGTTGATAATTGTAATTGTAGTTTATTACTAATTGAATCATTAATAATTGTAAACATTGATGTAATTTGTTTAATCGTATTTCCAGTTTTTGATTGGTTTCTAACAATTGACATAGGATTTGAAACATACATGGGATTGCTCGTTATTGTTCCTGCGGGTAAATCTAAATCTATTGATTGTTTTTCATTCCAACCAATTGCGAATATACTTTTAAATGAACCATCAAATGTTATTGGAGTTTCAATTGATTGATAGTTAGTTGTTCCTGTATTTGATATATTTAAAGAACCAATTATTGCTGGTTCCATATATTCTGCATTCGGTGTATTCGATGTACCGGTTAGTGGGATAATGTGTGTTGCCATTGAATTTTGGTTAACTAATAATAATGAATTATTATTTGCATAATACATAATATAAGAAGCATTATTCTCATTATACGAATTATTTTGATTTACCGATGTATTAATAATAAATGTATTTGTTAATCTGCATTTTGTTATTTTTTTAGAATCAATATCAATATCACTATCCGTAAATACAATTGATTTATCATCAGAAGTACCTCTGTAACTATTCAATCGATGTCTTTTTATATTTGAACCATCACTATATATAACATTTAATCCTTGGGTAAAATTATCTTTACCAACTACCGAATTAGGCATAATATGAACAAGTGAATTATATAGTGAATTATATGCAGAACCTGGTGCAGAACCTGGTATTTTTGTAATAGTTACTGAATTAATTGAAGTATCCTTGGTTTGTAATAGTTGATGTTTCATATCCGAAATTGCTACATTTGGTAAGCGCTGACCATTCGAATTCCATGTTGGATTTTTTAAACTATTTTTATTTGTAGTGCATCCCGAAAATGAATCAAATAATTCGATTTTTGTTAAGTCATTTGTTGCACCTATTGGAACATTTGAAGTAATTTTTTTGTAACTTTGCCCATAACTCCCACCATTTATTGGTCCATTATTACAATCAAATATAGATAATATTTCATCTGTTTTACTCCAATCTGCCCCTCCTTTACCATTAACATATAAATTATTTTTTGAATCAATTGTAATTTTATTTATTCTTTTTTGTGCTTTATTCCAAGTTATTATAGATGGATCATTTGTATGATTATACCAATTTAATTTTTCTTTTTTATTCGCATCAAATCTGAATTCACATAATGTTTGTGATATTGATTTAAATGCTGATGTATCCAAATCATACAATACTCCATAAATTTTATATTCACTTCCTATTAGTGTATAATTTAATGCAGTCATAACACTGCTACTAATATTATAATATGTGTGAGAATTTTGAACTTGTGCCCAATCAGAAGACTGGTTCATTCTTGGAATAAATATTTCATTTGCATTTACAGTATATAATTCTTGAACTGTGATATCATTTATAACAACTGTTTCCCACATTGTTAAATATGTTGTTCCAATATCAAGAGCACTTGTTTGACCAATAGTAATAATTTTATAATATTCTGCAAATGTATTATCTTTTATTACCATCGCACCCTCTGTAAAATCTTCACTTTTAATATTGGATGAATCAGCAGTATTAATTAATACCATTGGAATTTTATCTTTATTCGATAAGTCAAAAATAGATTTATAATATTTACCATTTGCTGTTGTATCTGTATATTGACATATAGTTTGATTTACCCCCCAAACACCCCATGATCCAGTAAATCCACTTATTGGTATTGGTCCTTTTAAATATCCACCACATCTCAATCTAATATATACAATATTATTATCTAAATGAATCTGATACCAAAATATAAGTCCATCAACACCAATTGTTAAACTATATGCACCTGCACCTGCTATATCGACACTTATAATTCTTGAATAATGATCTTCATATAATTCTGCGGATGATGAACCTGATCTCATTGTATCTTTATTATATTGTCTATATGGTATTTCCCAAATATTATATCTTGTTGCTGTTTTTTCTGCAACTAATACAACTATATCCGCCCCTGGAATATTATTAGTTGTTTCATTGTTGTATAAATTAGATACAAGATAACGATTATCTGATATAACAACATCTGTTATTATCCCTGAAATTTGCTTATCTGGGATACCTGTTCCAGAAACATTGGCAGCAATTGCTGGTGTTTTTCTTACATTTGTTGCAATTGCAATTGATGGTGCACTATCAGATGACCATGCAAATACAGGAAATGTATTATCATGGATACAATTTTGTACTGGAATTCTATCAGATGAACCACTTAATATGTCATTATCAATATGAAAAACTTTTGGGTCATATAATGTTGAATTGTTTATATCAATCGTTTCAAGAATATTTTGTCCAGATAATTGAAATCCATTTCCTAAATTATAATCAAGAGGTGATAATTGTGATATTCCATTAACACCTGGTGAATAAACTATTTTTTGACTCATTGAATATCCCATATTAGGTTGTGCATGTGCAGTTGTATTATTAATTAACCAACTAACACCAATGGTTTGACCAGGACCAACTATGGTATGCATATTTCCATATCCTTTTACATTTCCAGACACAGGGAATACTTTAATACCATCTTTATCTGGATATGTCATTGTGGAATATATTTTACTTCCTCTATTAGTATCATATCCCCAGAAATTATACATTGGTTTAATATAATTTGTGTCTGTTACATCATTAATAAAATGGTCCATTGTAATAAATGCAATTTCATAATATGAAAATCTATTTACTTCATAACTATTCACCATTGTATTTAACATATCAATTATACTTGACCATTTCCATGTCCCCCAACCATCAAATGTTCCACTTACTTTTGTCATACGTTTGAATAAATCTCCTGTATTAAGACTAAGATGTTGTGGAAGAGATTTTGATGTAATATTCCCTATTGGATGAAATCCCAAATTTCCGCCAGACCATGCAGATAATGTTGAAATAAAATGGTTATCGCCTGTTATTTGTGAATGTTCTGTTCTAATATAATTTGAATTTTGAGATATGATTTGTCTTTGTGTTATTGAATCTGACCCAAGTGACCCAACAAATAATATCAGTGAGGTCCCGTCCAAAATATCCATGTACTGGTCATATGGATCTACAAAAGTATGAGCATTTCCATCTTTGTCGCATCTATCGTATAATGTAATATTTTCAATAAATGTTGAGTTAAATGTTCCATCTTTATTCCATGTATCCGAAGTTGCTGGTATTTTTGAAATATCTACATCTACATTTCCTCTTGAAATATATTCAAATGAAAATGTAGGTAATGAATTATTACCATAATAAATTTGTTCTGATTTGACACCTTGTGTTAATATACCTGTTAGTGCACGTGGCCATTGTTCTACTTGATTTGTATCTCCATATGAACAATGATTTACTGATGATAAATTATATGAATTACTACCATATGCTGGATATACTGATGAAGGATCTGATACAAGGGTTCCAATATTTGAATCAAAATAACAATTGAATATAGCATTCAAAAAATTAGTTGGTTTATTTTTGAAATCACTTTTAGTATCATTGGGATTTATATGTGCATATATTGTTGACCCATTACCAGTATCTACACAATTTGTATATGTACATTGCCATGGTTCTAATAAACTTTTTTTATCACCTAATTGACAAGGATAATTAAACTTAATACTATTTATTTTATTTTGACAGTATGCTGACATTGCTTCTGTTTTTTTATTTTGTGCAGTTGCACCAAATTGACAGGGCAAGTCGCCTTTTGGTAATGGGTCAACAATATCAAATCCACATCCACAACCACCAAAATAAGATGATGGTGCATTATGACCTGAACCAGTATAATCATATACATTTGTTAGAGTTTTTTGTATAGTGGTTGGATTGGGTGCATAACTTATTGGAAGTCTTTTTAATTCCCCAATCCAATATAATTCACTATATGCAATAATAAATCCTGATGGTTGATAAATACCCGAATCATATTGTTGTGATAATGGAAATGAGTCTGATGGTGAAAGACCTGCATCGGAAGCCTTAATTTGAATAGGATTATTTAAACTTCCAAAATATATTTCAGGAAAAGGCGAAACATCTAAATAACTTAACATTGTTGCTGGAACTTGAAATTCAGTTGGCCAAGAATGTGTCTTAGATCCAACTGAAAGACTTTTATTTAAATCAGACTCTTTATTATACATATAAGGTAACCCCCCTCCTTGTGAATCATTTTGTGGCCACATGCTTCCCTGTTTATTTATGTCGTTTGTTTCATCAAATATATCATACCCCACATATTGGTCGGTTCCAATGTGGTCTGCATTTAAATCAAATGATCCTACATTATAATTAATATATCCTATACCATATTTACCACTATTACCCCAGTTTGGATATGTCATTTCACCGATTCCATCTGGTGGATCTGAACCAGATGGATCTGGTAATGTATGACATGGATTATTAACTCTTAATGATTGAGGCATATACATATCAAATAACCATTTCATATAGCCTTTACCAATTAATAATCCCGGTTTACCACCATACCCAATATATCCTCCTTGTAAATTATTACTCCATCCTTTCATATCTACTTTCAACCCCGCTAATGTTATTTTCAATACTCCATTTGGATTTTCTCCTATTGGTATAAGATTATGTACATCATTTCCAACAGGAGGCCATGGATAAGGATTTTTGCTTGAACCATTATAATTTCCCATATCTTCTTTATCAATTGCAATTTCTGCAATAGATCTTGAACTAACAGAATTAATATATGCAACAAGTTCAAACGCTTGTCTTAAATTATCTTTTGGATAATATGTTCTTTGAACTGTAATATCGTGGTCTTCAAAATACGATTTATATGAAAATGGTGGATAATTTTGAGGAAAATATCTGGCTTTCTCATTATAAGATGATACTGTTGTACTTGCAACCGTTCCCATTACTGATTTTTGTGCATATTCATTAACAACTGGACCAGCTGTAGGATTGGTTTTGGTATTAATAGGAACACATGGCAATACATCTATTTTTGATGGCATGTATGATTTACCGTCTTCTTTACAATCAACTGCTGTTAAACCATCTCCTCTTTGTATGTTATTTGAATAATTTAATGATTCACCAATAAATTTTATTGGAAATCCATTAGGATCACCATAAGGTAATCTAAATAATGCTTCCCCTCCTTTATTAGTATCAATATACCATCTTTGGTCAACAATTGATATAGATGATGCATCTGTCAATGCATTTGCCGATATTGGTTCTCCTGATTCATCTAATAATATTTCATTTGAACAATGATCCATTATAAGCAAATATAATTGTTTGTCTGTTAATCCCACATCTCCCTGTTTTGTACTTATTCCTTGACCAACGCTTCTTGACTTAGTATATGATGTTTTTAATAAATCGGCTAATGCATTCAGTGTATCAGCTGGGTTTGTATACTTTGAATATTGTCCCCATGCATATTTTGGATCCAATGTAATATTAATTCCAATTTTAACTTCTGGTGGCAAACGCTCAAACAAGAATGTTGAAACCCATGGTACAAAATAATTGAAATTGTTTTGAGAACGGCAAGTCCATCTGTAACGTATCATATCTTTCTTCAATGTTGGGAATTCTTTTGAATTATCAGATGGTGCCTTATATTCTATTAATGTATTTAAATAAGAATCTGGTAAAATTTTTAATGTATGTTGATAATTTGCCCCACTTTTTGGGTTACCTGGCGATGATTCAATTACACGTGTGTTTGCATTGGTAAGAGCTGGTACATATCTCCATGCATTTGGTTCAAATATTGGTGCAACTAATATTAAATTATTATTAGTAGTAGAATCAATTTGCGACCAATTAGTTAATCCACCTGATAGCCCCGTTCCAGTAAACCTCGCCGAACCAGAATCAACTGTAATAGTTTTTTCTGTAATTTCTGTTATTTCACAGCTAATATAATCTGCCAAATCTGTACCTGATTGATAAAATCCAACAGACCATCCATATTGGATATGTCCAGCCAATGCCTTCATAATACCAATTGGACTTGCTGCATATGCTGACTTTATAATAACAACCCCATCTGTTTGCAAATCAGCAACACTACCTGTTGCATAAGTAATAGTTAATGACCCACCTATTGGACCAGTGTTAGGTGTATAAGTTGCTGAACGTGGTGCTTGAAGTGGAATAAAGTTTTTTGGCAGACTGGAATGGAATGATCCTAATGTCGTATGTAAATTATTTATTTTTTTAGCATAAGAATTAGTCAGTGCTAATAATTGAACAAGACTTGATGTATTTGTTGGTTGATTAACAACTTGTATTAATTTATATTCAATATCTAATGAATCATTTTCCCAATAATGAAACCATAAATATCCTGCCTTCCTTCCCCAATCTGTATCTGCTGTAAGTCCACGTCCTGGATATATTGTTTTATCTGGTGCCATGTAATTAGGATTACAATAACCATATGCAGGATTTCCTGGGGAACCAACCAAAAATACACACGTTTTAATACGATTTTTAACAATAAATGTAATATATTTATCACAATATGCCATAAATTCTTCTGGTGTTAATACGGATGAATGATCATCTGTGCCTATATTTTTTGGCGGAGATAAGTGCCATGGTGTTATAATCATTCTATCATTTATAACTTGATAAGTATCTAAAATATCAGGTAAATAACTCATTTAATATATATATATATTATAAATATTAAAGTTTACTGGTTTAAATTAAAACTATTTGTTCTAACTTTTGAAATAATTACATAATTGCCCTGGACTATCATTACTAGATGCACCTGCAATTAAAATCATGAATAAATTTGAAATAGAAACATTTAAATCTAGGTATTGTATCAATTGATTGGGGGAGGTGAATTAAAACTATTTGTTCTAACTTTTGAAATAATTACATTATTACATAATTGCTCATCACTCTCTGCACTAGATGCACCTGCAATTAATAAGTAATCTTTCTTAAAATCATGAATAAATTTGAAATAGAAACATTTAAATCTAGGTCTTGCATCAAATGATTGGGGAATAGATTCTAATACTTTTGTTAATAAATCTCTATTTAAAATCATCTCCCTCAACTGATGATAATTAGCAGTATTTGGTACATTTAATTCTGCATTCAAAATATCAACAACCATTTTATTTGTTACAACAATATCAGAATAATGTGATGGATTTGCTGTTATAATAACATTATCAAAATTAATAAATTTATAAACAAAACAATAACATTTATGATTGTACCAATTCCATTGCCCATATCCTTTAATATATCCATTTAAATTATCATTTATTTGTTTACCGTGTCTTATTATTAGATCATAGTATGGTGTATTATTCATTATATATAATACTAATAAAAAAAATATATATTAATCTTTTTATAAAAAAATATTATTATGCACATCCACCAATTTCCATTGGACGTCTGTTAACATCTGGTTCAATTGTACTCTGTTGCCACGGAGAAACAGAAACTTGTGGATTAGGTGGTTCTGATCTTAACTGCATGTTAGCATTTCTTAATGTCTGTCCAACTGTATTAACCCCTACATGATGCCCCGATTGTAAAAAGTTTTTACCTTCAAGAGAACCACTACTTGATACTGGGTATGCATTATTCCAATCATTTACATCATTGGTTGGCAATAACTCGCTTGGAGTTAATTGTTGTTTAGGATAACATGCAGATTCTGTTGCTTCCCTTGCCTGATTTTCTTGTGAAAGAATATTTGAATTACTGTCTACTGGTGCGGGGCCCTCATTATCAGCATCAAGAGCAGGTCCAGGTGAACCATTTGATGAATTATTATTCATTAATAGTTGTTCACCATCATCAGATACACTGTCAAGTGTCAATGCTCCTTCATTTGGGATTACTCCTTGCTGACTTAAATAATGAAGACCAGCCAATACTGCGACGACCGCTAATACAACTCCTAACATTTTTGTAATATTATGCATTTTATATATATACTACAAATAAAAAAAATTTTGCAAATTTTAACCTAATATTTTTTTTCCTCGTTTTGTTTTAATTATACGCCTTATTTTTTTTTTATTTTTTTTTATGGTATGTTCTAATTCTTTTTCTACTTTTTCTACTTTTTCTACTTTTTGTTCTAATTCTTTTTCTACTTTTTCTACTTTTTGTTCTAATACTTTTTCTACTTCTTCTACTTCTTGTTCTAATTCTTGGATATCATTAACATATAATACTAAATTTTCTTCATCATTTTTATTAAATATTTCGTATTGGTGATTATATTCATCATCTGTAACAAAATTAATCATTTCCCATGAACTACTAAATTGTTGACTATCAATACTTATTCCATTATATCTAAAACATGGCGCAATTTTTGATTCATTTACAATTAATTCATGGTTTTCTAATTTTATTTTTTTATTTTTATATGGAATTAATACCTTAATTAAAATTTTATCCTTTGACAATCTAACAAATGGTTTTAAATAATCCTCAACAACATCCAATGGCATTTTTTTCCTAAACCATGCAAAAGAATTTTTAAATATTTCACATATATTTTTTTCATCCATATCAACAAAAAAATGATATAAATCATAATCTTTTTCATTGTCTAACTCAAATATAATATAACATCTATTCTCACTTATCTTGATTTCTGAACAGGTTAATAAATTTGTTGATATAATTAACTCAGTGTGAGGTTTAATTAAATATTTTGAACCAACTTTAACTGGATTTTCATATATAATATCAGCGACATTAACTTTAATACAATCGATTGATTCTAATTCCATTATATTATAATTCCATAAAAATTATAAATTCATCAAACGCAAATTATTTTAGTTAATTTAACAATACATCCTGTCCCATTATTATATCTCCACAATCTATCAAATACAATATCACATATTGCTTTATCATTTTTTTTAAATTCATAAATAGTTTTTAATAAAAATTCTTCATTATTAACAATTTGACAATTTGGTCTATCATATTTCATTTCAATTTTAACTACTATATATGGTTCATGATCTTTATATTTAACAATACAGCTTTTATATTGGTCTGGGCTAACACCCAATTCCTCCATATTTTTTTTTTCTAATTCTAATATTGCATCGTGTAATACTTTCATTTTTAAATCATTTTTAATATTTGTAAATTCCAATTTTAATATTGTTTTACCATAATAATCTTCTGTACCAAAAGGGAGTCTCATAACAGGTGTTCTAATTTTTAGTTTATTTTTTCCATATCTGAGATATAATTTTGAATCATATTTAACATTTTCTAAATTCATTATATTATTATTATTATAATATTGTCTCGTTTTTAACTAATAAACTTTTTATAAACAATATAATAATGATTAATGATATAACTAATAAAATTGTAAAAAAAAGTTTAGAATATTTCCTAATAGAATTACAAAAAGATGGAAATCAAAAACTTATAAAAACTTATCTTGTTGATACCACTATTTGCTATATTTTAGAAAAACTTTCACCCTATATAATGATAACTTTTACAATATTTATATTATTATTGCTATTGATGATAAGTATAATGGTTTTATTATTAAAAAACAAATCAACACTTTAATGTTAACAATATTTTATTAATTTGTTCTTTAACATTATCATTCTCTACATCGCCATCTATAATATAAACCGGAGTATTAATATTTTCTGGATTTAAATATTGTTCATGTTTCATATGTAATTTTTGTAAATAATCTAATGGTATTAAATCTTCACTTTTTCTATTTCTTAGTTTTATTCGTTCAAAACAAACTTGTGGCGATGTTCTAACATAAATGCAAATATCTGGTTTCCATGAAAATGATTCATAATATTTATTCATTAATTCATATTCTCTTTTCGTCAATAATTTGTCTTCATATAATAAATCTCCAAATATATAATTACAACTGTAAGGAGACCTTTCTACTATTGTTGTTTTATTTTCTAAGAATTTTCTATCCATATGATCATGCATTACTCTCATTTGAAAACTAAATGCATGATATTTTGGATTTTCATAATAAACTTTTAACCATCCTTCGGCTTTCCATGTTTCTATATTTTCATGTTTTACTATGTATTTGTTTTTTAAATAATCAAGTTGTGTACTTTTGCCACTACCGATATTTCCTTCTATTGATATAATCATATTATTAAATGATTATATTATTCCATATCTAAGTAAAAATCATTTTTTTACCCTAATACATTATCACCATAGTAATCAACAAAACTACCAATTGTTATGCTATTACTTGTTCCTCTTACACCATAACATCTTGAATCTTTATTTGTTTGTAATAAATTTGCATGTTTATTATTATATTTTTTAAAATTCATTAAAATTTTTAATAATCTGGTAAATATATTACTTGATGAACATAATCTAATAAAAGTCAAATGTTGTTGATAACCTGATATTGATTGTCCTTTATACATACAATCCCATGTAATAAAAAAATTTCCATATTTTCCAGCAGTTGTTCCATTGGTTATATTTATAATATTGTAATTTTTTGTATAAAAATCTAAAATGTTATTTCCTGCATTTGTTTCTATAAAACATTTATTTAATATATAAGTAACCTTTTTAGATGAATTGATACCAGTTGGTAAAAAATTATTAAAATTTGTTGTTGAATCAATTAACATTATATTTAAAACGTATATTTTATTTTAATATATGGATACAACACAAATAATTTATACAAACATATTTGAACTTGCTAAAAAAGTTTACAAAAATTTAGGACCTGGTCACACTGAATTTATATATCATAGGGCAATGGAAATTGAACTAAGACTCTCATCAATTAATTATGAAACTGAAAAAAGAGTAATTATTAATTATATTGATGAAAATCAAAATCATTATAGTATTGGAGAAGAAAGAATCGATTTATATTTACGATTAGAAAATAATATTGAAGTTATTGTGGAATTAAAAGCAGTTATAAATAAACCAAAAGAGTTAGAATATGCACAACTTCGTAAATATTATAGAGAATTGAATAAAATCAATATAAAGCCATTGCATGGAATTTTAATCAATTTCCCACAACCAGGTGTTAAATCAGCAAGAGAAGATATTGATTATTATGAAATATTATTCTAAATAATATATATAGAGAATGAATAAAGAAAACAATATTAGAACATATATTTTAGGGGTTTATTCACTGGACGAAAGATTAAAACTCACAACATTACCATTAAATGGTTGGATTCATCCTTGTATATATTGCGATATTCAAACATCTCGATACAAATTATTTTTTAAAAAAATGGATAGATATATATATTTTATTTGTAAAGATTGCAAAGATTATAAAAAAGAAGAAATATCTAAAAAATATCTAAAAATGCATAAAAGATTATATGAATTATAATTTATTATCTAAGGTGAAATAATGATACTCAGTGGTTCAATACTTTCCTCATCATCCCACTCATCATTATCGCCATCATTATCAAATAATCGATGAAATAAGCTAATTTGTTCTATCGACGATTGAATTGGAACTAAACTATTTTTTTCGTCTTTTTTACTTTCATTAAACAATGTTATTGTAAATTCGTCAGAACCAAATCCATAATCTACCTTAATTTCAATATCAACCCAGTCATCATCAAATTCTGTATTTTCAACATGATCTTCAAATTCATCTAAAAAATCTTTAAAGCTTTCTATCCGATTTCCATCAAATAAAAAAGAAAAATTTGTTATTTCTTTTTTATCAAAAATTGCTTCATATCTTGTTTTTTTGTGGATAAGAATTAATTCATATGAATTATTGTCATGTTGTTCAAAAATGAAATCGGTGTCGTAATTAATATGTGATTTATTGTCTAATAAATATCTTAGAGATTCAATTCCATAATCATTAATTTGAGGTTGTATATGGTCTGGTTTCAATAGATTATCTAATATTTTTATATCTACATCTGATAATACTTTATTATCATGTTTTATTATTTTCATTAAAATGTTTGTCATTATTTTAATGATATAAGGTATATAATATTTGTATTTTATTTCATTTTTTACTTTAACGCCAATGTCCATGAGGTGGATGATGTTTATGATGTTTTCTCCTTCCTCTTGTTGTAATTGCTGTTATTAATAACATTAAAATCATAAAAACAAATATAATTGGTAATAACAAAATTAACCATGCAATTGTGTGATGATTGTGTTTACATAACCAATATAGTAATACTGACATAACAATCATTCCAATCATATGTCCAATAAGATTGCCCATTACATGAGTTTGAATATCATTAACCTTGATATATTGATTTGTAACCAAGTAAGATGATATGATGCTTAATGATGTTAAAATTAAATATATTACTAATTGTGGACAGTTACTTAAATTCATTATAATAATTATTAATATTTTATTTATTCTAAATATGGTTTATTTGCCAATGAATAATGTTGTGGACCATAAAATAATTCTAATAGTTTACATTGTGTAATTTCTCCATCATTATCTGAATAAAAAATATATTTGATAGAATATCCTTCTTTTCTCATTTTCATTAAATAATCAACGCAATGCTTACATGGTTTTGAAAGTTTCATATTACATCTACCAACAAATAAATTGATTGATTTGTTTTTGAAAAAAGAAGAAATCTTTCGAGCAGCATCAACTTCTGCATGTATTGACCTAGATGAAGGTAATAACTTATTTTGCCCTCTTGCAATAATTCTTATAGACCTCTTATATGGTCCTGTAAAGAAAAATGCAAAATGTTGATGCAAATCTAATTTAGGACTCGTCGTATCACTGCGTTTTTTACGCATCATTTGTATCATTTTATTAAAATTTGCCATAATACTTCATTATTAATATAAATTAAAAATTAAATAATCAGTTTTTATAATAGAAAAATTGATTTATTGAGTGATTAGTTATTTATATTATTGTATAAATGAATAACACATTAAATAAAAAAATTTTAACGAATATTAAAGAAATTCCAACTAAACGAATTTGGAAAGGTGATATCAATATACCAATTGACTTACTTGGCAAATTCAATGAAAAATTGAAGAAAACTATTACAAAAAATATTTTAAAATATAGTAAAGAGTTAAATCATGCAGAACTATTGCTATTGATTTCAAAAAATATTGTTGCTACGGCTATATTATTTCACTCTGATAAAGCCCAAAAAAAACCAGAATTTAAAAAAGAAGTTGATTCACTTGACAAAGATGTGTCTAATATCTTTACAAAATGTTCAGATGAAGTAATCAATAAACACTATTCGGCTACGCTGGGTTCTGAAAAATTTAAAGAAAATAGATATATAATTAAAGGTGAAGGTGAATATTTTTCAATAGTAGATAATGTTGTCCATGAAATTATTTATTCAAAACATGGGAAATCAACAGATTGTTATTGTATGTCGTACGACTTACTACGGCAATGTTCTTCTATATTTTCTATTTTAGTAAATATTTTTGAAACAATAATTAATTTGAAAGATTCCAAATTAGTTAAAGATAATTACAGTATTATTGCAAAATGTAAATTAATTCCAAAAGTGAAATGTAAATATGCTGATTTAGATGGTGCAAATAAAAACATTGAATTAACAAGACCAATAACATCTTGTCCTTTGATTTTTAGAATCTTGGATATTTATATGTCTCAGAAAATAAAATCATTTTATATGGATAATAAGTTACTAGATAATACACAAATGGTTTATCAAAAAAATGGACTATTAAAAGCAAATCATGGTGTTATAGATTATATTAGAAGTATTAAAGATAATTCAGGTAAAGCAATTGTTTTTAAAGATATTAAAGATGCTTATTCCGCAGTTATACATCAAAAGTTAATTGATATTATGCACAAAGATGATGTCCCAATGTATATTATTAATTATTACAATAATTTTTTAAATAATCTAAATATGTACACGAACAACCCTTCTGATTTTTTTAGAATGTTTAATGGAATTTTGCAAGGACAAAACTCATCTCAAATATTATTTATTATTTATATGAATAGATATATACAAGATATAAAAAGTTTAATGAATGATTGCATGCATATTAATAAGTCTGATAAAAATGATTTTTTAATTGCATATGTAGATGATCTAACATTTAAAATTAAATCAAAGATATTTTTAAAAAAATTGTTTGCAACTTTACCAGTTGTTAACAATAAATTTAATTTTAAATTTGGATTATCAAAAAGCAAAAAAATCATAGATAAATCAACATATGTAGATACTGATTTTATTTATGAGGGTTATCAAATAGATGATGTATATATTGAGATGAAATATCTTGGTGGCTATATTTATCCAAATAGTAAAAAACTATTTGTATTTCTTAAAAAAATAATGATTACAGATTTAATTAAACAAATCAAAGAAAAATCACTTAATAGAACACACAGTCTTGCAATGTTAAATAAACATGTTATTAACATGATTATTCAAAAATTTTCAAAATCAAATATTGAGATTGACGTTAGAAAAATAAATGATATTATGTTTGATATTGGATTATACTTATATCAACTTGATTTTGACAATATTGTTACCATATGCCTTTCTATTAAAATTATGACAGGATTTTGGAAAAGATATACATCTTCTGGTATATATGTTTTTTCAGATGAGAAACAAGAAATAATTAATTCAATATCTGGATTAGAAGAAGAAGCAACAAAACTATCAAATGATTTAGATCTTAAAACACGACAAATTGTAATGTCTAAGTCAGCTTACGGCAAAACATTTGCCTATGACGCTATATTTTAGCGAGAATTCGACAAAACATTTGCCTATGACGCTATCTTAGATTAATTCTTTATAAAAACTTTATTCAAATTATTAAATTGATCTTCGTAAATTTGGTCATATTCTTTTTGATTTTTTCTTCTTTCAATTTCATCTTGCTCTTTTTTTCTTTTTATCATACTGTGATATTCAACCTCTTCTCTTGTCATCTCTTGTTTTTGTGACCTTGCATTTTCATACTCACCTACACTTTTATATGTTTTATACTGGACATTATTTGGATTAAAAAATTCATTATTATATGCTCTTTTATAATCAGTATAACTGTCTCCTGAAAAATCATTAATTTTTTTAACACCTAGTTCCATGACATTATTTTGTTCATTTGAATATAATGCCTGAGGTTCTTCATATTCAATTATAGTTGTTGATTTTTTTTCATTAAAATTTTCATTAAAATTTCCCTTATTCAATGAAGTCAATCTTTCAATATTAATACTTTCTCTACTATTATGATTTTTTTCAGATTCAGTCATTGTTTTACCATATCCTTCGTCGTATGGATTTTCTATTCTATAATCTCTGAAAATTTTATTAAATTTATCATTATTAAAATTATCCTTATCAATATGAACATTTTCATGATTGGTGCTATTTTTATTTTGAGGATTATATTCTTTGTTTATAACTGGTGCTTTAATTTTATTATCAACATTCGATTCTTTTTCAAATAAAATTTCTTTGTATGATTGAACAATTCCCATAAAAATTCTTTTGTTACCCCCATTATCTGGATGATAAATAGCGGCTAATTCTTTATATTTTTTTTTCAAATCTTTTAACGAACAATCTTTTTTTAATGCCATTATTTCATATGGAGAATATTCAGATATACTTTCTTTTTTCTTACGAGTATTATATTTTCTTCTTATTGGTTGATGTGTTGGTTGATGTGTTGATTCAGTATTTCCCATTATTGTATTATATTATATATGAATAAATGTTTATATAAAAACTACCGTATAATAATATTTAATGATGGAAGATAAAAATGATGATTTCAAACAATTAGATATCAACAATAAGGGAATATATATAAGTAAACCAACTGAAATTGATTTTTCTTATAATGAAATGAAGAATTATTATGAAATGGATGGATCTAAAATATATAATAATGAATTTAAAATGACAGATATTGGATTATATTCTATATCTAAACCAGAATTAGCAAAATGGATTGTTAAAATAATGATAAATAATTTAGAAAATATAGATAAATTAATTATAACAGATGCAACAAGTGGTATGGGGGGGGATACAATATATTTTGCCAAACATTTTAAAGAAGTAAATGCAATTGAAATAGATAGTATTCATTTTAATATCCTTAAACATAATTTATCAAATGTATTGGGAATTGAAAATGTAAAATATTATAACTTTGATTACAATATTATATATAATAAATTAGAGAATGATGTTGTTTATATTGATCCCCCGTGGGGAGGTAAAAATATTTCAAAAATGAAAGATGTTATGTTATCATTGAGCGGAACTAAAATTTATATCCTTATAAATAAACTTTATAAAAAGGGTATTCAAAATATTTTTTTAAAAATTCCACATAATTTTTACTATTATCTATTTTTTCATAAGGTCAAATACAGTAAAATAACAGTTCATAAAAATAATAAAGTATGGCTATTACATTTGCAAAAATAACTTATTATGTTTAGTTTTTGACTGAACATGATTCAGAAACTTATTATGTTTAGTTTTTGACTGAACATGATTCACACATAATTCCTGGTTTGGCTGCTGTTTCAATCATATTTGTTTGAAGGAACATATTAAATTCATTAACAGTTTTATTAAGTTCTTTAATGGTTGGTACTTTTCTTGCTCCAACTGAAATAGATGTTCTACCAATACCATTAATATCAAATGGTTCACACATTTGACCAACATAATTAGTTTTGCAAATATATTTATTTTTAATATGAGTTGCATTACAATCTTCACAATCATTTTTATCTTTTGCAAAGTTTCTATCAGTATCTATTATAGCAGTTCCATTATTAGTTAAATAATTTCTGAAATCAAAATTAGATTGAATATTTTTTTCAAACATAACGGTTTGATTTACTTTACTATTTGGCCTATAATCAGTAAATTGCCTGCCATCAGACATTTGGGCTGGGCAATTTAGATATTTATTATTTGGTATTCTTGTTGGATTCATATATATAATACTTATATTATTTTGTTACGATATTTAATAAAATAATAATTAATTTTTAATTTTTAATTTTTGACCACCTTTTAACTCCATTTGTGGTTTCTTTAACAATATAATTATTTCCATCATTTTCAGATTTCATTGATGTACCTATATCCAAGTCTTTTGGCGAAACTGATGGTGATTTTCTTTTATTTTTTTTTTTTACAGGAGGGTCAACTAAAATGACTTTTGTTGAATCATCGTCACCAATATTAATTGGTGGATCAATGATTACATGTTCAGCACTTATTGATTCACCCAACGTCATTATTTTGACACCATCTACACCAACTGATTCATCTACACCAACTGATTCATCAACGTCAACTGATTCATCTACACCAACTGATTCATCAACGTCAACTGATTCATCTACACCAACTGATTCATCAACGTCAACTGATTCATCAACGTCAACTGATTCATCAACGTCAACTGATTCATCAACGTCAACTGATTCATCATCAGAATCATCAGAACCATCAGAACCATCAGAATCATCCGAATCATCAGTTCCATCAGATCCATCGTCCGATTCTGAGTTATCCGACTCTGATTCATTTGTGTTTGTGTCATTATCACCAACCACTTCGTCGTATGAATCAATCGAATCATTGACAATATTATTCTCATATACAGGAGACCCGCCATAATTCATCATATTCATTTGAGAATTTCCCAATACTCTATCGTCAATAAAATTTCGTAATGCAATAATATCTAACTGCATTTTACTTAATTTCACTTGATAATCAGATATTTTTTTATATCCAAAATAAACAATACCTAATACGATTACGATCAATACTGATAATAAAACTAATATAATATTTTCCATATTTATTAAATTCATATATAAAATTATTAAAAATTAAACGACTTTGATATTTTAATTGCATTATTTATTATATCTGGGTCGTAATTATTCATTTTTAATATTTCCAATGCAACAAAATCCTGCGATATTCCCTTTTTAATTTTATATGGAAATAATAACTGTTTTTTATTATCTCGTTTAATTGGAAACATAAAATTTTTATATCCAATTTTTTTAGCATAATATGGTAATTTTTCATAATGTGTTGTTATAATTGAACATGTATTTGAATAATCATTTATTTTTTTCATAATTGCAGCTGATCCTGCATAACCTTCTCTATAATTAGTAGATGAAAATAATTCATCTAAAATAATAAGTGATTTAATTTCATTATCTTTAATGGATGTAATAATTTCTTTACATTTATACATTTCTGCTTCAAATAATGACTGTGAATTAATTGTATCAGGTGTATTTAAATGTGTTCTAATATAATCAAATGGTGTTATTTTTGCATATTTTGACCTACAAATCCCTAATGTTTGGGCTAATATAATATTTGAAACCAATCCCTTTATAAATGTTGATTTTCCAGCAGCATTTGGTCCTGTTATCATACAATTTTTACCCTTTAATTTAATATTATTATAGACTGGGCTGATTAAAGATGGGTGTGCCATTTTCTTGAATATTATAACAGGTTTTGTGCTATTAGTAAATTTAGTAAAACAATAATCTTTATCTGTTAATTTTTTAATATTATAAATAACGTCTATATCTCCAATGATATTAAACATTTCAATAAATTTATCATAATTTCTATATTTGTTAACAAAGTATAATATGTTACCAGTTAACATAAATGTTTTAATTTCTTTTGGAATATTTTTAAGCTCATTTATTAATTCATTAATACCCTCTATCTGATAAAACTGTTTAAATTTGTCATAAATATTTATAACTTCATTTATGAATTTATTTAAACATATAATTTTTTTTTGAAAAATATTTATTAATTTTTTTAAATCATATGCTTGTCTAAAATTTTTATAAACCGAGTATAAATAAATCCCAACATATAAAATTGTACTGAATAATCTTTTTGGGTCTTTTAACCCTGTTGCATAGTTTTTAATCATTTCATAAAAAAATGAAAATGGCAATTTAAATCCATATACTCTTAATAAAATATATGGAATAATAATACTTATAATTGGACCCAATATATTTGTAATTGGATAAATATAAATATTATAAATAGAACTTATATTCAGTGTAATTTTATGTGAATTTAAAAAATTATTTAATTTTTCGATAGGTAAATTAAAATAAAGTTGTTCGAGTATTGATTTAAAATTTTCATCTATCTTTTTAAAAAACCATAACACACTATTAGAATTTTCACTTATATTTTTAAAATTGATCTTTATTTTATTTTTTTTTATATATTTAATTGTTTTTTTTATCTTATCTATTTTATTTTTATCATATTTATAATTTATTAATTTTTTTTGAAGAATATTTTTACCAAATATTGTTTCTGTTAAATTGATGTCTTTTAATATTGTATTATCTTCTTTTCCTTCATAATTTGTTAAAAAATTTAATTCTTTTAAATTGGGGTCAAAATTAATTTTAATATCCATAAGTTTTTTTAATTCATCGTCAGATAATAAATAATTTTCAATTTCTTCTAATTGTTTTTCATTTGTTTTATTTTGAGGAATCATCTTTATATTTTAAAAATATTAAAATACGAGGAACTAAACTATAAAATTTATATTATATATATATATAAATGTTCTTAAAAATTAAAGTTACGTCAGAATACAAAAATATAGCAAATGATATTTATCATGCATTTATTGTATTATTTGTAATGCATATTGTTATGTCAATGCATTATAATGGCAAAGCACCACCAAGTCTTGGATTATCAGGAGGATTGTTTAATGATGGATTTATTATTACATTATCATCTTTATATTTGGGTATTTTTGCATATGAATTGGTTTTTAAAAAGTTAGTCGTTTTTATTTAAGGTTCTATTTTATTTTTTTTATAATACAATATAATACAATGAGTATTATGAATATAAACAATATGAAACTTAAACTTTATAAAGAAGAAGATGAAACAAATGAACAATTTAATACAAGACAATTATTTATAAAAAAAGCAAATCCAAAAAATGAAACAGAATTAACCAATATAGTAAGATTATCTTTTATTTACCGTAATATGGTAACACTTGGATGTAAATACACTTCTAAATTGGAAAAGCAAATTACTGATTATTTATTATAATATGATTATATTATATGAAGGGTGATTATATAATAATATTATTAGTATTATTATTATTTCTATGTAGTGTAAAAGAACATTTTATAATTAATCATGAAAATAAAAAATGCCCAAAACCATGGAATAAATACCAAACTTTATTAGTAGATAATAAATGTAAAATTAGAAAATCTTATATGTTATATGATGCACCAGAAATATGCTGTAAAAACAAATTTACATTTAGAAATCAGCCCGAATCTGATTGCGAAAAAGGAGATAATTGCGGGATTTGTAAAGAAAAAAATAAATTATATAAAATGAGAGGAAATATTTATTACCCATATAAAAAATTTATAACATATTGTAGACCGGGTACAAAAAATTATTGGAACTCGAAAAAACAATCGGTGTTATAATATATATGTATATGTTTATTATATCAATAATTATATTTGTATTATTAATTATTATTGATTATTATAATTATTCTTCAATTATAGGAACATTTTGTAAAATTCCAAAATATTTATTTATGGTAGTTGCAATAATTATTTTTATGCAAAATATGTACGATGGAACAGAAACAAATAATAGTTTTTTCAAAAATATGAGAAAAATTAAATCAATAAATTAATATGTAATAAATATATATATTAATGAATACCAAAGAGAAATTATCATTAACAATATTTATTCTTGTTGCTGTATTTTTGATGTTATTTTTAGCATCTTTTATGACAGGAAAACCAATACATGAAACAATTAAAAGTAGTGGTTTAGCAACATCATCCTTCTTTGCAACTTTACCAAAAGCACAATTTTTTTTCTATGGAATTATTTTATTAATAACGTCTATAATTATATTATATCACAGTGTTCAAAAAACATATGGGTTACCAGATGGTTCTATACAATTTTTAAAAAATGCATCAAATATTCAAGATTGTCGTAATCAATTTTCATATAAAGACAGGGATGGGGTTATAACAAATTACATTCCGGGAAAGGATATTCCACTAGTAAGTATGAAACAATTAACATATGGTTTTTGGTTATATTTATCAGGTTCAGATAATGGTGCAATGGAAAAATCAAAAATGTGTGGGAATGATTGGACAACATGCAATTTTAAAAAATGGAAACATATATTACACCATGGTTCGGCAATAGTAAAGGATGAAACAGATAATAATTATCATGCAAAGATACAGGCACCTGGGATTTGGTTATCACCGGTTGAAAATAATGTTGTAGTTATATTTAATACTCAGGGGACATCTAATTCAGAGTTAATAACATTAGAAAATATAGATGTTAATAAATGGATTCATATTTCAGTAAGTTTAAATAATAGTAATGTTTCAATTTACAAAAATGGTTATTTAGAAAAAAGTGTTATTTTAAAAGGAGAACCAATTATAATGAAAACAAGTAATATTTATATTGCAAATACGGGTGATAATAATAATGGTTTTGCTGGATTAATGTATAAGGGATTTTATTCAAATAATTCATTATCACAAAAACAGATTAAATATTTATTTGAAACACAAAAAAGTACAATTTTAGATTATTATAATAAACATATGAGATGGCTGATTTACCAAAAAAAATAATCTTGATATATTATATATTTCAATGAATGCTACAAAAACATCAAATTCAGGAAACAGTGTAGGAAATAAAATGAAATCAATGGGAAATACAGTTTATCATCACGCTCAATCAAACAAAGGATTGGTAATTGGGTTAATTGTATTAATTTTTATTGTAATTATAGTAATGTCAATTTATAGCGATAGTTCAAGTGAATACGCTTCAAAAAATCCAGTACTAGTTGACCAACCAACAAATGCTTTCACAAATAAAATTAAATCAAAAAAACCACCAAAAAATGCAAATCCATATGCATCAACTTATAGTTTATGGGTATATGTAAGTGACTGGAATTATAAATTTGGTAGTTGGAAAAATATTTTTGTTAGACAATCAAATTTTTCAAAAACAGGAAATATTGATTTAGAGCCTGGTATGTTTTTTTACCCAAAAACGAATTCGATTCATGCAAGAATTTCAACAACTGTTGACCCTAACGAAGGGTGTGATATTAAAAATATCCCTCTTCAAAAATGGGTACATATTGCATATGTATTAAATAATAGAAATGTAGATATATACATTGATGGTAAATTAGAACGTTCATGTGTTCTTAAAGGGTTGCCAATTATCAGAGATGATAGTCGAATTTATATTGCAAAGGATGGTGGTTTCTATGGACAAATTTCTAGATTCCAATTCTTTGGTTCTGCATTACGTCCAAATGATGTTATGAATCTTTACACTTCCGGTCCATATGATGGGAAAAAATATAATGTTAATTTTTTCAAAAGTGGTCAATTAGTTAAAATTAGAGATAAGATGGAAAAAGAGGGTAATAGTCTTGAAAATGATTTCTAAGAAATAAAAAATAATATAATATAATTATATATTATAATATGAATTACCAACAAATATTAATCATAGGAATTATTGTAATTACAGTTATCTATGTTGGATATACTGTTATTAATGATATGAAGAGTACACTTGCCAATGAACCTTGGCTAATTTATGGTACAAAATCTGCAAGTTCAAGTACAATTGTTGTACCAGCAGAAAAAGTACCGATGTCACAAGACGGGCAATATGGAATTGAATTCTCCTATTCACTTTGGATGTTTATTAACAGTGTTAAAGGAGATAAATACAAGCATGTTTTCCACAAAGGAAATTCAACAGCATATCCATTACAAGCACCAGGAGTATGGATTTATCCGAATGAAAATAAATTAGGAATTAATATGAATACATTTTCATCATTAAAAGAATCATGTGATGTTGGAAATATTCCAATGGGGAAATGGTTTCATTTATCAATTGTTGTAATGAATCATTATATAGATATTTATATTAATGGTGAATTAAAGAAACGATGCAAATTTAAAGGGCTTCCTAAACAAAATTTTGATGATGTTATTATTAATAATTGGGATGGATATGATGGTTTTATATCTCAGTTTAGATATTTTTCATATGCATTACCATATTATAAGATAGAACAAATATTAAAACAAGGGCCTTCACAGGCACCATGCAATGACACGGGCGAAGGTGTTCCTCCATATCTTGCAAGTGATTATTGGCAATCAACAGGATTTCCAGATTATACAGGTAAAATCGATACTAAATAATTTTTTTATCAATATATTATATATGAATCAGAATATTTGGGGTCCGCATATGTGGTTTACTTTACACACAATATCTTTTAATTATCCACTTTATCCAACAAATGAAGAAAAAAAACATTATACAAGCTTTATTGAATCACTTAAATATGTTATACCGTGTGGCACTTGTAAAAAAAATTTTAAAAGAACTTTAAAACATCTTCCTCTACAATTAAATTCAAGACAGGAATTTGTATATTGGTTAATAGATATTCATAATGAAGTCAATTCTTTAACAGGCAAGAAAATAATGGATAGAAATAAAGTAATTAAATTATATGAAAAAAAATTAAACAAAAAAATAATTTTAGAATCAATAACTCCCAGAAAAGATAAAAAATATAATATTTTTAAAATACCAATCATAGGATTAATATTGTTAATCAGTTTTTTTTTATTAGTTCCAACAAAATATATTGACTCGCAATTTAATAGGTTAAAACAATCTTTAACATTTTTTTTAAATTAATTAATATTTCATTTTTTACAGTTTGATATGACCTTATCTTATTTAAACAATCTTTTATACCCATTAATTCAACTTTACTAATTTCTTTATACTGATCTTTATTATTATAATCAATAATAAAATTATCATCTTCTTTTATTAATTCGGCTAAATAATAATAATGACAATAATTTACATTATTTGTTGAAATGTAGTTCTCTTCGAGTGGTTTAATATTAATAATTTTATAATCTTTGTTTAATAAATTAGTTTCTTCTTCAAATTCTCTCTTTGCGCATTCAAAATTAGTTTCATGGGTTTTTCTTCGTCCCTTTGGAAAACCCCATTCAGTTTCAGAATAATTTGATTTTTCAACATTTTCTATAAATGATTTTAAAGAATTGAATTTTTTTTTACCATTTATATAGTCTTTTTTATAACGATTACACGATTTACTATCACACCAAATATATTTCCATAAAAAATCATAAGTATTATTCTTAATTAATACAATCTCTTCATTAGTCATTAAACTAAATATTTGTTTAATATATTTTTTATTATTATATTTACCTCTTAAAAATTCTATTAAATTTAATGATACTCTTCTTCTTATTAATATTATTTTTACTTCATTGTTTATAAATTCATTGATATTTTTAATATTCAGGTTATTTTTTTTATTATTAACAAAATTTTTATATATTTTAGTAAAATTATAATTATTAATTTTAATACATATTATTCCATTGCTTATTACAGGATATTTACATTCTCTATATACATGTCCATATTTTCCACAATTGCTACAATAATTATTTTCTAAATTATTCATCTAAATATTAAAGATAACAAATA
>Ga0115003_10000139_pt1 | contig 57803 bp, 51 predicted proteins | sample ArcticOcean_MG_C_7_FD_88736 | JGI IMG/M metagenome (GOLD analysis project Ga0115003, IMG submission 88736) | Marine microbial communities from western Arctic Ocean - ArcticOcean_MG_CB11_88 | ecosystem: Environmental > Aquatic > Marine > Oceanic | place: Arctic Ocean: Canada Basin | collected...
GGCTGCCTCGGTCGGGGCGTTCGTTGCGGTCTCGGCTGCCTCGGTCGGGGCGTTCGTTGCGGTCCGAGTTGTCGTTGCTGTCGCCACGTGACTCGCTAGTGTCGCGTGAACGATTTTCCTTGCGCGAGTCGGGGTCAGGCTTGGATTTGCGGGCCTTCACGATGGGGCCTAGCGCTGCAACGTCCAGCACATCAAGTTCGGGCTTCAAACCCAGTTCTTTTTGTAGCTGGCGTGCAGCCTTCTTCTTGTCTTCGACCACCATCGAGATGACATGGCCGTCTTGGCCCGCCCGGCCAGTTCGACCCGAACGATGGATGTAGTCCTTGTCGCTGCCGGCAGGGTCGTAGTGCATGACCAACGCAACATCGTCGACGTGGATGCCGCGCGCTGCGACGTCAGTAGCGACCAGGACCTGTGCTCGGCCACTGGTGAAGTCAGCCAACGCTCGTTCTCGTTGATGCTGGCTACGGTCGCCGTGGATAGCGACGGCACTTAAACCTTTGCTGGCGAAGACCTTCGCCACGCGATCGCAGCCCCGGCGAGTCCGGCAGAAAACGATCGACGATTCGTAGCGCTTCAATACTGCGACTGCATGGGGAATCCGATCAACCGGCTGGACGAGATACCACGAGTGTTCGACGTCGCCCAGCTCGCCGATCTGTTCTTCGACCTCGAAGGTGAGTGGGTCGTTCTGATACCGCTTGATCAACATGTCGACATCGCCATCGAGAGTGGCTGAGAAGAGCAGTGTGTGTCGGTTGCTTGGCGTCTGGTCGAGGAGGCGTTTGACTGCCGGCAGGAAGCCCATGTCGGCCATACGGTCGGCCTCGTCGACGACAACGAGTTCGATGTTGCGCAGTTCGCAGCAGCGGCGAGCGATCAGGTCTTCGAGTCGGCCCGGACAGGCAACAAGAATGTCAACGCCTTGTTCGAGTCGCTTGATATCTCGTTCGATGCTGGTTCCACCGAAGACCGTAATGATGGTTCGGTCCTTTGCCGTAGCCAGCGGTTCGAGTTCATCTTTGATCTGCGTGGCCAACTCGCGAGTCGGCGACAGGATCAGGACTGATGGGCACCACGGAGTGCCCATGCTACAGAGGTCGACTGCTGGGATCCCGAACGCAAGTGTCTTGCCGGAGCCGGTTGGGGCTTTGCCGCAAATGTCACGACCAGCGAGTCCAGCCTCGATAGAGGCTGTCTGAATTGGGAACGCCTCGGTGATGCCTCGTTCGCTCAGTGTCGCGACGATTTCGTTAGAGACACCAAGATCGGCGAACGTAGTGACGGCAGGTTCAGTTGTCATGGTGGAGCTCTCTACGCGTGTGGGGACCGTCGAAGCGGTCAGCCGAAGACAGGCGCAGCGAAACCGGCTGGTCTACTCCATGCTTCTCTCCGCCATCAAGGACCGTCGAGGCAGTCAGCGATAAACAGGCGCAGCGAAGCAAGCTGGACTACGCGTTCGCTTCGCGGGACTTCTTCATGTTCTTGGTAAGACGAAGCCGCGCTGTTGCGTCGAGTTCGACCTTGCGAAGACGAACCTTGTCTGGTGTTACTTCGATGCATTCATCGTCGCCAATGAACTCGAGTGATTGTTCTAGCGACATGAGCTTGGGAGGCGTCAGACGAACGGTTTGATCAGCTGCAGCAGCGCGCACATTGGTGTGTGCCTTTTCCTTGCAGATGTTGACGTCCATGTCACCCGCCTTGGGCGTCTCGCCGATGATCATCCCTTCGTAGACCTCTTCGGCGATACCTACAAAGAAGGCCCCACGCTCTTGAAGATTCAAGATTGCGTTGCTGGTGGTGACACCGAGACGGTCAGCGACGAGGGAACCCTTGTGGCGGCTAGCGATCTCGCCTTGCCATGGGACCCAGCCGTCGAAGACATGGTGCAGCAGGCCGGTGCCACGGGTCTCGGTCAAGAAGTCGGTGCGGAAACCAATCAAGCCACGAGCTGGCATGCGGTAGTCGAGGCGAACCCAGCCAGCGCTGAAGTTGACCATCTCGTTCATGATGCCCTTGCGGGGTGCGATGAGCTGGGTGACTGCGCCCACAAACTCCTCGGGGATATCGATGGATACCTGCTCGACAGGTTCGTGCAGCTTGCCGTCGATCTCGCGTGTCACGACCTGTGGTTTGCCGACGGTGAGTTCGAACCCCTCACGGCGCATTTGTTCGATCAGGATGGCGAGTTGTAGTTCGCCACGGCCTTGGACTTCCCATGCATCAGGGCGACCGAGATCGAGTACGCGGAGCGATACGTTGCCGATCAATTCCCTGTCGAGCCGGTCCTTGACCTGGCGAGCGGTCATCTTGGTGCCGCTGCGGCCAGCGAGTGGGGAGGTATTACTACCAACGGTCATTGACAAGCTCGGCTCATCGACGGTGATGATAGGCAGTGGACGCGGATCGGCTGGGTCACCAAGAGTTTCGCCGATAGTGATTTCGGGCAGACCAGCAACCGCTACGAGTTCGCCGGCTGATGCGGATTGGGCTTCTTGGCGTTCGTGGCTTTCGGTCACGAACAGCTCGGTCACCCTGGCGTTGGCGACGGTGCCGTCGAGCTTGCACCAGGCAACATTTTGACCCTTACGGATCTCGCCGTTCATGATGCGACAGATGGCGAGACGTCCGACATAGGCCGAGGCGTCCAGGTTGGTCACCCACGCCTGCAGCGGGGCATCGGGGTCATAGGACGGCGCAGGCACATGATCAACGATCGTCTGCAGCAACACCGTCAGGTCATCGCCCATGTCGTCGACCGAGAGGCCAGCCTTGCCTTCGCGGGCGACCGCGTACACGATTGGGAAGTCGATCTGGTGCTCGTCGGCATCGACGTCGAGAAATAGGTCTTCGACCTCGGTCACGACTTCGGCAACACGAGCGTCCGCTCGGTCGATCTTGTTGATCACCAGAACCACTGGCAGGTTGCGCATGAGCGCCTTGCGCAGAACAAAGCGGGTCTGGGGGAGTGGGCCCTCGCTGGCATCGACGAGCAGAAGTACGCCGTCGACCATGGTTAGCGCTCGTTCGACCTCGCCACCGAAGTCAGCGTGACCAGGAGTGTCGACGACATTGATCTTGTAGCCGTTCCACCGGATAGCGGTGTTCTTGGCCAGAATCGTGATGCCCTTCTCTTTTTCAAGGTCCATCGAGTCCATGACTCGTTCATCGACGTTCTGGTGGGCGCCAAAAGCGCCGGACTGGTGCAGCATGCCATCGACCAAGGTCGTCTTGCCGTGGTCGACGTGCGCGATGATGGCAACGTTACGAATGTCGTCGCGCTTCGCAGAACCTGCGGGCAGCGTCGTATCAGAGGAATTCACCGATCAAGGATGCTCGGTTCCAGGCCGTTTACCTCGTTTCTGGCCAAGAGTCACTGAGCAGCATTGTCAGCCCAGCTGCGCCAGGTCGGCCTAGTGCCTAGCTGTGGCAGCCTTTGCAGGTCTGAACAGGATCCGTTGCGCGCCGAGCGCTATGTCGATGGCGAGCACGACAATCGTTGGCCTCAGGCTTGGTGGAATGCAGCGGTCGCAATGGCCACGATCATGGGTCCGAGTCTGAACAAAAGGCCCCAGAGCACACTGCGATCTGGGTATATCTGATTGGTAACTCGCGGTGGACTTCTTCACAGCTTCGACCTCGACACAGCTTCGACCTCGACTCGGCTGAGGCTTTGATAGGGAGCTCATCCACTAGGTTGACCGTGATCTCCGTTGCAATGTCGGTGCCAGCGCTGCTGGCATTCTCACGTGAGTTCAAGGTCATCTATGATCCTTTACCTCAGCAGCTGTGATGTCGCTTAGCTCTTTGGCGGCCGAGAGGAGTTCACCGTCGTCGTCGCAGGAAAATCCGTGGCCGCCACATGGTGCACTGAGCCTGCTGTCGTCGGTGAATTCCATGGCTGCAGCCGATGTGCCCGATAACCCATGTGGCCTATAACTGGACGAGCCACTGGAACGTTTCTACACCCTGCGCTTCTGCCTGAGGCAGGGCCAGAGATAGTGCGACCGCGAACGCTCCAGCCACCTTCAGAGCGAGGAGAAAAACGGCGTGTGGTAATGGACCACGAGCGTGATTCATTCCATATGGACCGCGTTCTCTGGGCTACATGGGTTCAGAGGCGCCGTCAACGCTGGTGGTGCCGTTAGATCCTGCTAACGGTGAGAATTGTGACCAAGGAGCCCGGTCAAGGGAGGCCTGCAGCGTTTGTTGGGCTCGAGAACCGAGCGGCGTAAGGAGCCTGCAGTTACATAGGTTCGTGCGAGGACACTTCGTAACGATGCAGGTTGCGTCCAGTGATCGTCACTTCGTTCAGGACTGACCGAAACGTAGCCATGTGGGCGACGGTGAAGTGTTTCTTGAGATCTTCGGCAGATTCCCAGACTTCGAAGACCTGCACCTCGCCTGGATCAGCGACGCTGATACTAAACACGTACTCGATGCAACCAGACTCTTGATGAGTGGCCTCCATCATCGCCGTAGCAGCAGCGCGCAGAATGTCGGCGTCGGCGGGATCAATAGTTATGGTTCCAGCAACAATAAGCATGCTGAGCACGCTAATACAGTGAATAGGGCAGTCAGATGGTCGTGTCAGCGATGCGTATTCAATCTGCGAAAGCGATCAAAATTTCTGCTGCGACGGCGTCCCAGCACTCGTGCGTGGCGGCCAAGAGGCCGTCCTTGCCGTCACCGGGCATATACGCCGATCCGTCCACCCGAGCGACGCGGAGGCCAGCCTCGCTTGCTAGCAATCCACCGGGGGCATGGTCCCACGGCAGAGTGCGCCAGTACATCAGGAAGTCGATGCGCCCATCGATCAATGCGCCATATTCGATGCCGGCACTCTTGAACGCTGGCACGAGTGATCCGACCGACTTGGGAAATGCCGCTAGTAGCGTGCGCGCTGGCTCAGGCATATACGTGCGTTTCAGAATGCCCGTTGGTGACTTTTCTCGGGTGGGGGCGATGATTGCTACACCGTTGCGATGAACCCCGTTGCCGCGTTGTGCAGTGAGAATTGAGTCGGTTTCGGGATGCCAGACCCATGCAGCGACGGTTTCGCCGAGTTCGGCAAGTGCGACCATCACCACGAAGTTGGGATTGCCAGCAACGAAGTTCGCTGTTCCGTCGATCGGATCGATGATCCATGTCGCGTCGGCCTCGGCCACAAGGTCAAGAAGCGACGGGTCCGCTGCTGTGCCTTCTTCGCCAACCACGGGTATGTCCCGGATTGCTCGCAAACGTTCGGCGAGAACTCGTTCACATTCCTGGTCTGCGATCGTTACCAGGTCGCCGGGGCCCTTCTCCATGACATCCCCATCGGCGAGTGAACGGAACCGAGGCACCACTTCGGCGGCGCCCACCTCTCGGATGACGGCGCTTACCTGGTCGATGAACATCGTTCCCAAGTATGCGTCTCTGGAATACGGATGGCGTCAAGAACATGCGAATTGTGCTTCAACGGCGAGAACGACTTGACACAGAATGAGGGGATCCGGCAGCTTCGGCGCTGACCCTCGCCCGGTCCGATAGAACGAGCGACGACACGCCGGTGGCCCTCGCCCTCTACTGCACCACTTCTATAGGGAATTATTCCTACAGGGAACTAGAGCCCGCTAGTGCGCAAAGTGCCCAGTCAGTCCGTCTTTACATTTGGCCACGAAGTGGCGAAGTTGCATCGGGAAACACACGGCCGCAGTAGGGCAACGACCGATCGGGCGCCTTGCGGACAAAACTCAGTGTCGGCTGCCCGCTTCTCGACGAAGGTGAAGGCGCCCCTAGTCGAACGCATTCTGGTAGCGAAGCTGATGAAGGAGTGCAGTCCGAGCTAATACACGTTGTTGTCGTTGATCTAGGTGTCCATCGTGTCCGGCCAGTTCAGGGAACCGTGACATCAAGATGTCAACAGGATGCGCGGTTATTGCGTGGACGGCGTCTCGCCAGAAAGGGATTCAGCTGGCTGGGCTTATCCGTTGATTTGGGTGTTCAAGCCGTCGGTTGCTTCGATGAACTCTTCGATCATCTCGTACACCACCTGTGTCGTGGGCTTGGTCTTGTTCATGCTGCCCACGATCTGGCCCACGAAATAGTTGGCAAGGTCAGCGGCGCCGGATCCCTCGCGATGTGCCGATCGGTTGATACGAGCGATGGCCTCGTCGATAAGCACTGGTTGCATCGGCATTCCCAAAGGCATCGGAGTGTCTGGGTTTTCCCACTCGTCGGTCCATGACGATTTCAGCTGGCGAGCATGTTTGCCGGTACGCGAACGCGAACGGATTGTGTCAGAAGACGTCGCCGTGAGCATTTTCCCTTTAACGATTGGGTGGGTTTCGGCTTCTTCGGTCGTGAGCCAGACTGAACCGCACCAGACACCTTGAGCGCCAAGCGCCATCGCTGCAGCCATCTGGCGGCCCCGGCCAATACCTCCAGCTCCGAGAACAGGTGTGTCGCCAACGGCGTCAACAACCTCGGGTATCAGCACCATCGATGCGATCTCGCCGGTGTGGCCACCGGCCTCGTAACCCTGGGCGATGATCAAGTCAACACCTGCGTTTACATGACGTTCCGCGTGCTGGGCTTTTCCGGCCAGGGCACCGACCTTGATCCCGGCCTCGTGGCACCGGTTGGTCATGACCGCCGGTGGCGGACCGAGTGCATTCACCATTAGGGAAGGCTTGAAGGCCAGCGCGATCTCGAGGTTTGGCATCTGCGAGTCTGCCGACATTGGGGCCGCGGCGTCATCGCTCATGTTGAAGCCGCCGCTCCTCTTGCTGCCTTCTTCGAGCGGGGGAACGTCGTACTTTTCTAGGATCTGATTCAGGTACTGGCGGTGCTCGTCGGGGATCATGTCGTTGATCGAACCAACAGACAAGCCACCCTCGTCGGATCCGGCGTATTTGGCTGGAACGATCAGGTCGACGCCGTACGGCTTGCCGCCAACTTCCTCTTCGATCCACTGCAAGTCAATCTCGAGCTGGCGGGGCGATAGCCCAACCGCGCCTAGGACTCCGAGGCCGCCGGCCTTGGTGACTGCGGCGACAACATCACGGCAGTGGGTGAACGCAAAGATCGGCATATCGATGCCGAACATCTCGGTGACCTGATTCTTCATGCATTGATCTTGGCACTCGGCTCGCTGTCTAACCCAAGTTGGCCGGATTGGTCTGATGATTGCACTAGCTGACACCATGGGATCATGAAGGTAGAGACGTTGCTTCCGCTCGGAAAACTCGACCCAGGGCTTCGTGAACCGGACACGCCGTTACATATTGGCGATTTCGCTGCTGGTGCTGTGCAAGCCGAGGAACTCGGGATCGATGCCGTGCTCGTCGAAGAAACCAAGGACGACCCGTATCAGCTCTTGGCCTTGGGCGCCGCCGCAACATCAACGATTGGGTTAGGCACGTCTGTAGCCATGGCGTTCCCTAGGAGCCCGACGATCACCGCAATGTCGGCGTGGTCGTTACAGAAGCTGTCGCAGGGCCGGTTCGTACTCGGACTGGGCTCGCAAGTACGTGGCCACGTACGGCGCCGCTTCGGCATGGATTGGCACGCTCCGGCGCCTTGGATGCGCGACTACATCATGGCGATGCGGGCAGTGTGGGACTGCTGGCAGCACGGCACCGAGTTGAACTTCGAGAGCGAGCACTACAACCTGAGCCTGATGGTCCCGCTGTTTGACCCGGGGCCGATCGACCATCCGTCTATACCGATCCACGTTGCTGCGATTGGCCCCAACATGGTGGCTATGGCGGGCGAGGTCGCTGATGGAGTACGTCTCCATCCGGTTTGCACGCCACGCTTTATTGACGAGCAGGTGCATCCAAACATTGCCCGTGGCGCAGCTCGGACTGGCCGAGATGCGTCGTTGGTGGAGGTCTGCATGAAGCCGCTTGTGGGCACCGCTGCGACCGAGAAGCAGCTTGCGGTCAGCACCGAGACGGTGCGAGCACGGGTGGCGTTCTACCTATCGACGCCCGCTTATCGTCGTGCGTTCGAGTTGCACGGCTGGGGCGATATCGCCGAGCAGGCCAGCAGGCTGTCTAAGGCCCAGAACTGGGATGCGTTACCCGCACTCGTCGATGACGAGATGTTGCACACGGTGGCTACTTTGGGGATCCACGAAACCATCGCAGAGCAGCTTCGAGAGCGCTACTCGGAGCGGGTCGACCGCATCGAGTTCTCGATGCCCGTGACGAGTCCTGAGGAGGCCGAGGTCTACGGCCATATTCTCACCAGCCTCCGCACCTGATCCCTTCTGTGCCTCTTGTTTTAGATGACAGATCTATCGGGGGCGCGGGCAGGGTCGTTCTAGTGAGTCATCGAGCAGTTCGGTCTCGATTGCCGCATGTTCAAGTTCGACTTTCCTATTGACAAGCTAGGCACCGGATGCGGCGTTTTGTGGAACGCGTTCAAGCGCATCGCCAATGGCTACTCGGCGGACGAGAATCCGGACATTTTCCACGACACAGGGACTCGGCCATATTGCCTCCTGACCCCCGGCTCCGGGTAGGGCGTTAGCCACATCTCGGATGTGTAGCGGTGCTCTTCGAGGTCGGACGGAAGACTCGCCGGGCACTATCGTTGTCAGGTGCAGATCTTCAGGGACTTCTCGCTATCGACGATTACGGCCGGGTTCGTCGCCTCACTTGTTGGTTTGACCAGCGGCATCGTGATCGTCTTCGAGGCGGCGAGGGCAGTTGGGGCCAGCGACAAGCAGATCGCTTCATGGGTGTTCGCCCTTTGTCTCGGTATGGCGATCCTCACCATCGTTCCTTCATTAAAGCTCCGCATTCCGGTGATGGTGGCGTTCTCCGCTCCGGGGGCAGCAATTCTGGCAACCGTCGCGCCGGGTGACTTCACGCTCTCCGAAGCAGTTGGGGCTTTCGTCATCAACGGAGTACTGATGGCGTTCGTTGGATTCTCCGGCCTTTTCGAGCGGTTCATGAATCGCATCCCGGTCGCCCTTGTCAGCGCTCTGTTGGCGGGTGTTCTGGCGAGGTTTGTTCTGAGCGGCTTCGCCGACGCAGAGACAGCTCCAGGCCTCATCGCGATCACATCCTTGGTGTACATGGTGACCCGCCGCTTCGCTCCGCGTTACGCGGTTGTTGCGGTGCTCGTGGCGGGAATTACGACATCGTTGGCATCGGGCTCGATCCGCACTGAAGAGCTGACGTTAGCGTTTGCCCAGCCTGAATACGTCGGTCCTTCGTTCAGCCTCAGCGCGGTAATCGGGCTAGCGATTCCTTTGTTCATCGTCACCATGGCGGGCCAAAATCTGCCGGGCGTGGCTGCGCTGCGCAACGCGAACTACGACGCGCCAATCTCCAAGGTCATTGGTAGCACTGGTCTCGGAACCGTGCTGCTGGCGCCATTCGGTGGATATGCCTTCAACCTGTCGGCGGTGTCAGCGCCGATCTGTCTCGAAGCATCGGCTCACGAGGACCCGGCACGGCGTTATACGGCGGCATTGTCAAACGGTGGTTTCTATCTAATCGCAGCGCTGTTTGGGACAGCGATCACCGGTGCGCTGAATGCGTTTCCGAAGGAACTCATCCACATTGTTGCAGCGTTGGCGTTGTTGCCCACGATCGGCAACAGCCTTGCAATGGCAGTCCGCGATGAGGGCCATCGCGAGGCAGCAATGTTCACGTTCGTCGTGACGCTGTCCGGTCTTACAGTGGCGAAGATCGGGTCGCCTTTCTGGGGCGCGCTCGCAGGGGTGGTGGCGATGCTGATCACGAGCTCGCGGAGCGAACACCGAATCAGAGACTCCGTTGAGGCCGACGTGTAAGCAACATCACTTAATCCTTTACCCCTAACCCTTTGTGTCAGACACAAAGGGTTAGGGGTAAATTTATGCGGCTCGGTCGAGAATGGACAGCCCGGTGTTGAGCAGCGCTGACAGCGCTGGGTCTCGTTGAGTAGTTCTTTCGAAGCGCCGGATCGACCTCGATGCGCCTTGCCCAAAACTGAAGCCGAAGGCAGTCGCCAGATCGGTGAGTGTTGCCAAATCAGAACGATGAAGAAGCGTGAGTAGCAGACCTTGAGCAGCCTGAGTTACGTCATCGTGTGGGAGCAAGATTCCGATGATTGGCACGTCCAAAGAGCTGCAGACGTAGTCGGTCAACGCGGTAGTCAACGATAATAACGACGGTGAACGCCTTGTCAGGCCATCGAGTTGAAGCAGCGCAGTATTAATTGTGTCCAACGAGGACTGCAGAGAGTGGTCCGGAAGCTGTGAATGGATGACTCGTTCGAATTCGGCGGCCGACTTGGTGTCGTGTCGACGCACGAACTGGTCAAAGGCTTGAGGATTGCCATCGAAGTATGTAGCCACAATGTCATGAGCCAGAGGAATGTCGATTGCATCTGGGTGGCCGAGTACCACGGCTTGGCTTGACCAGCGGTAGTCCGCGGGACGCCTGACGAGTCCTGCCTTGACCGGGTTGTTGGCGATATAGCGGGGTACTTCCATTAGATAACGCTCGTTGTCGATGAGCTTGGAGAAGAAGCGACCTTTGAAGAGTGCGCCGTCGAAGCCGTACTTTCGGTTGAAGTCCAAGGTGTAACCGCCGCCTATGTGCTGCATCGTTCGAGACAAGCCGTGGTCGGTGCAGGAACGGATGAGTAGGTGGTAATGGTTGCTCATTAAAGCGAACGCATGTAGTTCGATGAGGCCCAGAGAGATAGTTGTACGCAGGTAGTCGACGAAGAGTTCTCGGTCATCGTCATCACCAAACACGTCTTGTTTGTTGCGCCCCCGATTTGTCACATGGTGATAGGCCCCAGGATGGTCAATTCGCAGCGGTCGTCCCATATGCAAGACGCTAGGTGTCGGGTGCGACAACCTCGGCTACACCTTCTGTGTCTGACACAGAAGGTTGTGTACAGAAGGTTGATGGTTGGCGTAGTTGGTTAGGCAGCGCCGGCGACGCGGCGACCATTCACCCAGACGTTGGAGATATCGGCGGGGGCAGCCAGGCGCACGACCTTCTCGAAGATGCGGTCGCCGTCATCAATTTCGGTCCACATCTGTAGCGCCGACCCTGGCCGGTTGAGCTGCACAGCCAAGGCATCGAATGAGCGGCCAACGGCGAGCAGTCCAATGGGCAGGTCAAGGAGTTCGGCGCCCCCCGTTGTTGCCATGTAAAAAGCGTCGGTTATTGCGATTCGAGAATTGGATACACCTCGCTCGTGCGCCGAGAGCCCTGGGTCAACGCCATCTTCGAGGTAACGCGATGCAGTGACGGCATGAGCACACTGCGGAAGTAGCCCTGGTGACGCTCCGCCGGCGATATCGGTGCCGAGTCCGACTTTGACGCCTGCGTCGAGCGCCCGTCGCGCCGGAAAGACTGCGTTTGCGAAATAGGCGTTCGAGAGTGGGCAGTGGGCCACGCCGGCACCGGCAAGTCGGACGATATCTAGGTCGGAGTCGCCGAGATGATCGCCGTGCGCCAAGATCGTGTTCGGGCGGATCAGCCCGAAGCCTGCAAGAGCTTGTGTGTCCGTTGTTCGGAACCGCTCGATGGCGTAGTGGTGTTGCCAGTCGCTCTCGGAGCAATGGGTCTGCAACCGTACGCCAGTTTCTATGGACAACTGGCCGAGGCCGATCAGAGCGTCGTTGCTGCACGCGGGGGTAAACCGCGGCGTGATAACGGGCTTGACGAGACTGTTGCCAAGCATCTGGATTTCTTGTATGGATAGGTGCGAATTCTCGATGGAGACGTTGGCGTCGGCATCTCGATACCACTCGGGTGTACCGCCAGTGTGGTCCATCGCTACACGCCCGACGAAGGCTCGCTGGCCAAGCTCGGCGCAGGTCGAGGCCAGCATGGTGGTGGTTGCAACGTCGATAGTGGCAAAGTAGACGGCTGTGGTCGTGCCATGGGCCAGCAGAGTGGCGACCATCTGTGGCCAGACTTGGGCGGCGAACTCTGGCTCGGTTAATCGCTTCTCTAATGGAAAGGTGTGTTCCAGGAGCCACTGCTCAAGTGGTAGGTCAAGTCCGGTGCCGAGTTGGGGCCATTGCGGGGCATGCAGATGGCTGTCGATCAGCCCGGGAAGAAGCACGCTGTGTTCGCCCAGATCATGGGTCACGGGTCCGTCACGATGGCCGATAGAGATGATCGTGCCGTCGTCATCGACATCGATGACCACGTTCTGCAACACCTGCAGCTCGCCTCGGCGAGGTGTTTGCATGACGGTTGCTCGAACTGAGATTCCTACGCTCACACCCACATCATGCCGTGCTCGCGCCGCCACGCAAGGTGATGGCGCACGATGGAAGTGGGCGCCACTTGACAAACCTAACAAGCGTTAGGTAGGTTCGTGGGTGTGGGGCTGCAGACCGAGGAGATCACTGGACGTGCTCGGGTCCTCGATGCCGCAGCCGAACTCTTCGTTCGGCAGGGGTACGTCGGCACGACCTTGCGACAGATTGCTGCGGCGACCGGGATTAAGGCTGGCTCCATTTACCATCACTTCGAATCGAAGGAAGCGCTGTTTGTTGCTGTCTTGAACGACGGCATCGTGGTCATGATCGATGCATTCGACGAGGCACAATCCTCGCTGGCTGGAACTGACGATGTGGCGGTTCATGTTCGAGAACATGTGAGATCCCACCTGAGCGCCATCTTCGAAAACGGCCCCTATACAACAGCCCATGTCACCTCGTTTTTCAGCGCTCCAGCTGAAGTGCGCGCTGCGGTGGTACCTAAACGGGATAGCTATGAGCAGAAGTGGAACCAGCTCTTCGAAGTGTTGTTTCCTGCTGCAAACACCAAAGAGCTGCGCTTGCGTCGACTCATTCTCTTTGGCGCAATGAATGCAACCGCAGAGTGGTTTGATCCCGCAGGAAACCTGACAGTCGACCAGCTGGCTGCCGCGATCAGTGATCAATTTCTGCAAGGAGTTACCCAGTATGAGAGTTGACGATGAGGCCTCAAATATGAGACGCAGCCAGTGAGAGAGACACGATGAATCGGATTACGTCAAAGATCGATGTTGGTTCTGCCGAGTTCGCTGAGAACCGCGATATCTACTTGGGGGAACTCTCCACGCTCAGAACGCGACAACAGTGGGTGATTGATGGGGGCGAGCGGCGGCAACAGTCGATTAAGCGCCACCTCGATCGCGGCAAAATCATGGTTCGCGACCGCATTGATTTGGTGACTGATGACAACACGTCGTTCCTCGAGTTCTCGACGCTCAGCGCCTATGGCCAATATGACGATGAGGCTCCTGGCGCAGGGGTTGTAACTGGCATCGGGATCGTGCACGGCGTGCCGTGGGTCTTCATCGCCAATGACGCAACGGTTAAAGGTGGAAGCCTGCTTCCCATGTCGATCAAGAAGCATGTGCGGGCGCAAGAAATTGCGGAAGAGAACCGGCTTGGCATCATCTATTTGGTCGACTCAGGCGGGGCATTCTTGCCACTGCAAGACGAGATCTTCCCAGATAAGGACCATTTCGGCGGCTCCTTTTATCGTCAAGCACGGCTGTCGGCACAAGGCCTGCCACAGCTCGCTGTCGTGCTAGGCGGGTGCACCGCTGGTGGCGCCTATGTGCCAGCCCTAAGCGACGAAGTGATCATGGTCGAGGGCATCGGTCGAATTTTCCTGGGCGGCCCGCCAATCGTCAAAGCGGCGCTCGGCGAGATCATCGAACCAGACGACCTGGGCGGTGCAGTGCTTCACACTCGCATCAGCGGGGTGAGTGATTACATGGCGTCGAGCGAACGCGAGGCGTATGGCAAACTTCGCGAAATCTGTGAGACCACGAACCAGCGGCGTGTCGATCAGCGCGATGGATGGCTCGATTGGGTCGAGCCTGAACCGCCGGCGTACCCACCCGAAGAGATCTACGGCATTGTCAGTGCCGATGATCGAATTCCATTCGATGCGACCGAGATCATCGCTCGCATTGTGGATGGCAGTCGTTTCGCCGCCTTCAAACCCGAGTGGGGCGAGTCGATCGTGTGCGGCTTCGCCCGGATCTGGGGCCATCTGGTCGGCATTATCTCCAACAACGGCATCATCTTCAGCGAATCGGCATTGAAGGCCACCCATTTCATCGAGCTTTGTGAGCAGCGTCGGGTTCCGTTGGTCTTTTTGCAGAACACCAGCGGCTACATGGTCGGCAGCGACAGCGAAAAGGGGGGCATCGCCAAGAATGGCGCCAAGATGGTTGCTGCTGTGGCCAACGCGACAGTCCCGAGGTATACGGTGCTCATCGGCGGCTCTTACGGCGCCGGGAACTATGGCATGTGCGGCCGAGGTTTCAATCCTCGGTTCTTGTTTGCATGGCCGAATTCTCGAATTGCGACTATGGCGGCTGACACGGCCGAGACAGTGCTCGTCGACATCCGGGTTGGTGGTCTGAAGGGTGCCGACACAACCGACGAAGAACTCGCTGAGATCCGAGCCCATATTCGCGGCCAGTACGAAACGCAGAGCGACCCCTACTACGCCACCAGTCGGCTTTGGGACGACGGCCTGATTGACCCCGTTGATACCCGAAATGCTCTGGGGCTATCCCTCGCCCTGGCCGCCCGCCACGACAAACCAGCGCCTGGCCCCGGCCTGGTGTACCGGATGTGATTGCTGTGATGACCTACTCAGTTCTTGACACCCCCGGGGTGTCAAGTTTTCGAATCGAGCCAATATGCGCATTTTGATTGCTAACCGCGGCGAGATTGCCCGCCGCATCATTCGCACCGCCGATCGACTGGGCCATGAGACGGTTGCGGTCTACGCAGAGCCTGATGCTGATGCCCCGTACGTTGGTGAAGCCACGATGGCGGTTGCAATTGGCCCCGCCAGCTTGGCTGAGTCCTACCTGTCGATTGAACGCGTGATTTCTGCAGCGACAACGTCGGGTGCAACAGCGGTTCATCCTGGGTACGGCTTCCTGGCCGAAAACGCGGCCTTCGCTCAGGCGTGTGTCGACCACGGTCTGATCTGGGTCGGCCCGAATCCTGGCGTCATCGCATCTATGGGTTCCAAGATTGAAGCCCGCAAGATCGCCGAACGGGCGGGCGTGCCAACCATCCCCGGATGGTCCGAATCGCAGGATCCAGGCGAACTTGCCCAGGCTGCTGCCCGAATTGGGTTTCCGATTCTGGTCAAGGCTTCAGCTGGAGGCGGAGGCAAGGGAATCCGCATTGCGAACGATGCCACCGAGTTCTCAGTGGCGCTTACCGAAGCCTCGGCCGAGGCGGAGCACGCCTTTGGCGATGGCAGCGTGATTGTCGAACGGTACGTGCAGCGGCCTCGCCACATCGAGGTGCAAATTGTTGGCGACAAGCATGGCGGGTCGGCCGAACTCGGCACACGGGAGTGCTCAGTACAACGGCGCTATCAGAAGCTGCTCGAAGAAGCTCCCGCCCCAAACCTGGCGCCGCAGACCCGACAAGCGCTCCGTGAGTCGGCGCAGTCATTGGCAAAGGCGATGGGATATGACTCGGCTGGAACCGTGGAGTTCATCGTTGATGATGAGACAGGCGAGCACTTCTTCCTCGAGGTGAATACCCGTCTTCAAGTTGAACATCCGGTCACCGAGGCAATTACACGTGTTGACCTGGTCGAGCTGATGATCCGAGTTGCGGCAGGCGAACGGTTGTCGATTACGGCCGAGCAACTGCAGTTTCAAGGCCATGCCATCGAGGCCCGCATCTTGGCCGAAGACACCCAGAACAATTTTGCTCCTCAGATCGGAATGATCAGTCAAATTCAGGTTCCTGCCGACGTGCGGTGGGACTCAGGGGTCGAGGCAGGCAGCGAGATATCGCCGCACTATGACTCGATGATCGCCAAGCTCATCGTGCACGGGAGCACCCGCGACGAGGCGTTGGCCAAGATGCGACGTGCCCTCGACAATCTGATTATCGACGGCGTGGTCACCACTGCCGGCTTCCACCGTTGGCTTCTTGACCAACAGCCAATTATCGACGGTCGAGTTACCACTCGGTTCCTCGATGAAACACCCGTCCCTTCGCTGTCGCCCGATGGCTTGAGCGCTGCGGCTGCTACGTGTGCCATTGCGTGGGCTCAGGCCAGCGAGGCCGAACGCGACAAGGCAAGCCCATGGCTCGGCTCGTCATTCTCAGTCACGCCGCACGAAATGAAACGCAATCTCGGACTCGTTGCAGCGGACGGTGAGGCCTATGAGATGGTGCTGACCAAAGAAGATGTGGAAGACAAGCAGCGTTCTCCTGTGGCGGTCGACCTTGATGCCCGCCGTGTGGCCGTGAACAATCATGGTCACGTGTACAGCTTCACTGTTCCGAGCCGTACCGAACGGTGGGCGCCGAGCCTGGCTACGCGCAAGAGCAGTGGCGACGCGATCGTCGCCCCGTTCCCTGCAGTGGTGAGCGATGTGATGGTTGCACCCGGTGACGTCGTTGACGGAGACCAGGTGCTCGTGGTCATTGAAGCCATGAAGATGCTCCATTCGCTACGAGCAAGTGGAGCATCGACTATTGCCGAGGTGCGAGTTGCACCCGGCGACCAAATCGCGACCGGTGAAGTGCTTGTGACTTTTGCCGCTGCTATAACCGACGAATCGTCTCAGGAGAGCCCCCAATGACCACCCGCAACGTCTACATGACCGACGAACTTGAAGCGATCTACGATCAGGTCGTCGATTTCGTGACGAACGAGGTGAAGCCACACGGTGAGCAGTGGGAACACGACGGCAAAGTGCCACGTGATGTGCTGCGCAAGATGGGCTCGCTCGGCATGTTCAGCTTGCGCGTTCCAGAAGAGCTCGGCGGGCTCGGCATGGGCTACCTAGCCTCTGCAACGTTCAGCGAAGCGCTCGGGGCATCTACGTTCGCCGGCTTCGAGGTCACTGCATTAGTGCACACCGATATGGCAGGGCCTCATCTGATCAACTCGGGCAGTCCCGAACAGCTAGCGAAATATGTGCCGGGGATGCTGAGCGGAGACTTCATCCTGTCGATCGGTGTAAGCGAACCCGATGCAGGGTCTGATGTCGCTGGGATCCGGTCCAAAGCCGTAAAGGACGGCGATGGGTGGCGGATCAATGGCACCAAGACTTTCATCACAAACGGTGTCTATGGCGATATGACGATCGTCGCAGCCAGGACTGACAATGACAATAAGTACGGGATCTCGATGTTCCTAGTCCCGGCCGGAACCGAGGGCTTCAGCGTGGCAAAGAAGCTGGACAAGCATGGCTGGCTCTGTAGCGACACGGCCGAGCTCACGCTCGATAACGTGTTTGTGCCCGATGAGCAGCTTTTGGGAACGCCGCATCGTGGTTTCTACGCAACGATGAAGAACTTCCAGAACGAACGCATGGTGATCGTCGGAATGGGCGTGGGCGCCGCACAAGCAGCGATCGATATGACCAACGAGTACTGCCAGAACCGTGAAGCCTTCGGCGGACATTTGTATGACTTGGGTGCGATCCGTCAGCGTATGGCGATGAACCAGGCCAAAATTGACGCGACTCGAGCATCGATGTATCACGCCGCATGGCTTGGAGATCAGGGCGAAGACAATGTCAAAGCTATGTCGGGCGCTAAGGCGTTCGGCTGCGAGGCAATCAACCAGGTCATGTACGACTGCATGCAGTTCCATGGCGGTATGGGCTACATGCGCGAGTCGGCAATAGAGCGAATGTGTCGCGACGCCCGTATCTTGCCGATTGGCGGCGGTGCCACCGAGGTAATGCTAGAAGAAGTCGCCAAACGGTCCTACGCTGCGACCTGATGACTTCCGAAGCCCTGACCCCAGGAGCGCTGCCGCGGCTGCGTTCGGTCCTGTTTGCACCAGCGGTACGAGACGACCTCATTCCCAAGCTGACACGTAGCGGCGCTGATGGGGTCGTGATCGACTGCGAAGACGCGACACCAGTCAGTCAAAAAGCCGCCGGGCGTTTAAACGCCGTCGAACTCGCCCCCACGATCATGGGCCAAGGCAGCGCTGTGTTTATCCGAGTGAACCCACCAGGTACCCCATGGTTTGCCGATGATATTTCGTTCGGTCTTCATCGTGACTTAGCCGGCGTTGTTGTGCCGATGATCGAGACCCTCGAAGGGCTCGACCAATGTGCCAGGGCGCTCGCCGAGGCTGATTTCGGTCATCTGGGCATTGTTGCTGGTCTGGAAACGGCACGTGGCGTTGCCGACGCCCGTCATCTCCTCAGTCACAGCCAGGTGATCGGTGGTTACTTTGGAGCCGAGGACTACGTCGCCGACCTGGGTGGAGTGCGTACCCAAAACAACGTCGAAGTGCAGTTCGCCCGAGCCTCCATTGCTCAAGCCGGGCGACTTGCAGACAAGCCAGTTATCGACCAGATCGTTGCGAACTTCCGAGACAATGACCGGATGTCGGTCGAAGCCTTCGAGGCTCGAGCGATGGGTTTCGTTGGCAAGCTCTGCATTCATCCAGATCAGGTTGCACTGGCCAATGCCGGCTTCACGCCTAGCGACGCTGAGATTGAGCGGGCCGAACGCCTGCTAGCCGCGTACGACATCGGTGTCGCGTCTGGCGTTGCCGCTATCGATTTTGAAGGTCAAATGGTAGATGAACCACTTGCCGAGCAGGCCCGCCAGGTCCTGGCGGCCGCCGGCATCGATCCCCGCAACGGCTAAAGGCAATGTCCATGCGCCTGGCGCACGGACTCTAGGAGGATAGATGGCACGTGAAATTATTCCGAAGGGAATGTGGTTCGAGGAGCTGCAACCTGGTTTGGTGGTGCAGCATGCGCTGACCCGCACAGTCACCGAAGCCGACAATGTTGGTTTCACGGTGTCGACGATGAATCCGGCACCGCTGCATCTGGACGCGGACTATGCGTCGACGACACAGTTCGGCAAGGTGCTCGTGAATTCGATGTACACGGTCGCTCTGTTGGTGGGGTTATCGGTGCATGAGTTGACGCATGGCACGACTGTGGCGAACCTGGGGTTCGACGCGGTGAAGTTTCCGGCACCCGTCTTCCACGGCGACACAATTCATGCTGACACTGAAGTGCTCGCAGCGCGCGCCTCGAAGTCGCAACCTGATCGAGGCATCGTTACGTTCGAACACCGCGCGTTTAATCAGGACGACGTGCTTGTTTGCACTGCGGTCCGTAACGCTCTTATGTTCAAGCGGCCGATGGCCTAAACAAGCGCTGCGGACACCGAATGGGTACCTCGCTGACGTTTGCGTTCAGGTTCAAGCGTTCTTCGGCAGTTCGTTGAAGGGAATGTTGCGGTCGTGGCCTGGCTCCTTGGGGAGCCCAAGCACTCGCTCGCCGATGATGTTGCGCTGGATCTGATCAGTGCCACCGTAGATCGGCGGGGCCTGTGCATTTAGTGCCACATTGACGACGGCCGGATCAGTCATTGACGCGGTTGGGGCCAGCATGCCGTCGGCGCCGATGATGCTCAGTCCGATGTCACGGAACTGGCGATGGTGCTCGCCGTTCCACAGTTTGGCGATATTGGGTTCACCGCCGGTGCGCTGGTTCTTCACCCGAGCCCGTTGGATGTTCAGACGGTTCACCTGCAGCATCGTGTAGAGCTTCATGAGATCTTGGCGCATCGTTGGTTCTTCGATGCGACCAAGCTTGCGGGCGATATCGACGTAGCGGTCGAACAGTTTCATGCCCACACCAGGCGCATGGCCCTCAGCGCGGTTTCCCTTCGACTTTTGCACGACATCGCCGGCGATACGCTCGAACGAGTTTATTTTCTTGCCAGGCGCAGCCATAGCGACACCCGTAGAACCAGTGCCGATCGAGGTGCGTTCGACAGTGAGCGTGGTGTTGGCTACTCGCCAGCCGTCGCCCATATCGCCCAGGCGGTCTTTGTCGCGGACCACAGCGTTATCCATGAAAACTTCGCTGAAAAAGGTTCGACCTGTCATCTCTTTGAGGGGTCGAACCTCGACACCGTCTTGGTCCATGTCGATGGCGAAGTACGACATGCCGCGGTGCTTCGGCGCTGTTGGGTCGGTGCGGGCGATGAGCATGCCCAGGTCGGCTGCATGGCCTTGTGAGGTCCAGACCTTTTGGCCGGTGACGTGCCATTCGTCGCCGTCTTGCACACCCCTGGTCTGCAGGCCAGCTAAATCAGAGCCTGCGACCGGCTCAGAGAACAACTGACACCACGCTTCTTGTCCATTCAGAATCTGTGGGATGTATCGATCGATCTGGTATTGGGTGCCATGGGCCGCAATTGTTGGAGCAGCAAGCATATAGCCAAGTCCAGGCGGAGGGCCAAGGATGTCCTTTGACGCCATCATTCTCATGGCCTGGGTCTCTTGGGCATTGCCCCAACCCTTGCCGTACGCGTTCTCGGGGAGACTGGGCTTGGCGTAGCCGCTGTCGGCCAAGATCTGCCACCATTCGCCAACAGTAAGTGAGGGGTCCCAGTTTGCGTTGAGCCATGATTCCAGCTCGGCCATCTCGTCGTTTGCCATATCCGGAAGGGTAAAGCTTTTTGCCTCCCTGTGGAAACCTGAATCAGCATTGGATGTGGGCAAGCGGGGTAGTAGCGAGGTCGTATGTCCTATGGCAGGACGAATGACCCGCGCAGCACACTCTGGCCGCTGTGAGTCGGGTCGCCGTCCCGGGGCTCGATCGAGATGTCGACGATGGGGAAATCGTCGGCGGTCACGCCTTGGGGCAGACTGAACCGGCCGTCGCTAGTGACCGTGCCGAGCGAGTGCATATCACTAACGTCGTTGTTAATGACCCACAACTCGAGGTCGTCGGCTCCGGCATCGGGCAGCGCCGTGAGGTCGACTTGGACGAAACAGCTTTCGTCGGCACACAAGAAACGTGCGTTGGCGGTTGCGCTAGTAGCGACCGGAAGTCCCTCGTCGGTCATCACTGCAGAAGCAACTTCAGTCAGCGAACTGTCGTCATAGGACACGTTGACAATTGCAATCACAGCCCCGACGAGTAAGAGAGTTGCCGCTGCGATCGAGAGTAGACGGGTCGACGAGAACCAGTCTTCGGTTTTAGGATGTCGTGTCTGTTTTCTGGCAGCTGCTTCCTGGGAAGCAACCTCGACTTCGAGTTCAGCCAGGATGTTGTGCCAGACCTGCGTTGGTGGTGCAATGCGATCAGAGTCTTGAGGCTCGACGCTGCGTGCCATCGCAATGATGGCGTCATCGCTGAACTTGGAGTTGTCGCCAGTTGGCACGTTCATGACGCCGCCTCGAGGTAGTGCCGTAGCCTGGCAAGGCCGCGACGAATATCGCTCTTCACCGTACCGAGCGGCACATCTGTTTGTTCTGCGATCTGTTCGTGCGTGAGATCGTCATAGAAGGCTAATTCCATAATGCGCCGCGGGCGTTCGGGGAGCGTCGCCAACGCTTCTGTAATGAGGAGCTTGTTCGCCAGATTATCGACTGGGTCCCGTTCGTCGGCTACCCGTTCGACCTGGGAACCATCTTTGTCGAAGATCTCGAGAACTCGGCGCCCGTCCTTGCGATAGGCGTCCACGATTTTGTTCTTGGTGATACCGACTAACCACGCAGCCAACGGCCCCCGGTTAGGGTCAAATCGATCACGCGCTTTCCACGCAGCTAAGAAGACTTCTTGGGTTATGTCAGCCGCTGTTGTTGGATGGGCTCGTGCACACAGAGTGTGGACGAGCGATCCGTGGGCCTCGTATGCCGCAGCGAGGCCGTGCTCGCTTCCCGCCCGAAAGGCGTCTTCTATCGCGTTGGCCGCAGGCACAGCCGTCAACAATACAGCGGGAACCCTTGAAACAGCGGGAGCCGATGAGGGACTCAAAGGTGGATCCTCTGCTCGTGGGCGCACCGATAGAAGTTGAGCACCCGACACGTATATCTTTTCGGTGCCGGTCCTGTGTTGGATGCATTAGACCGAAGATTTGTTACAAATTTTGGGTTCTTTCGAAGAGGTGCATCTACACGAAAGGTCGTGGGCGTAAAAGCGGGCACTCTATTGATAAAAGCGGGCACTCTATTGAAAGGTACCGACCTATGCGCAGGTTTCTAACTGCACTCATGGTTTTGGCACTCGCATCCATTGCGTTTGCTGCTCCGGCTTCAGCCCAGGATGTTCGCATCCACCTACTTCACGGCATCCCCGACACTGACGTTGATGTCGAAGCAGGCGGGGCCAATGTCTTCGAAGGTTTCTCTTTCGGCGACACCCAAGACCTTTCCGCATTCGCCGGTGTAACGCTCGAGGGCCTGAAAGTGAAGCTTGCAGGCACCGACACGGTCGCCATCGACGCAGGTGATGTCTCATTGCCAAGTTCGGGTAATTACACCTTGATTGCTCATCTTGATGCATCGGGTACCCCGACTATTGGCGTGTTTGAGAATGACACTTCTTCGATCGAAGCAGGCAGCGGGCGTTTGACTGTGCGACACGCAGCTGCAGCTCCGGCTGTCGATATTCTTGCGAATGGGAATATTGCATTCGCTAACGTTCCAAATGGCTCCGGTGGCGGTGCTGATCTTGCTGCAGGGACGGTTTCTGCATCAGTCGTGCCTACAGGCGCAACTGAGCCAGTCGTCATTGGCCCAGCTGATCTTCCGATCGCAGAAGGCACAAACTTGATCGTCTACGCCGTTGGTTCACTGGATGCCGGTTCGCTGACTGTGTTAACCGAATCCATTAGCGGACTTGGCTCTGCTCCGTCAGTTGTGAACACCGGCAACAGCCCGGTCGAAGCAGCACAAACGGGTCTCAACTTCGGCCTTGTTGCCTTCGTGGGTGTTGCTCTGGCAGCTGCCGTTGCTGTCCCTGCAGCGGCACGAACCCGCAACTAAGTTACGAATTAGCTGATTATCGCCAGATGATCCTGAACGGTATCGACGTGATGTTTTCATCCCCCCAACGTCGGTGCCGTTCAGGCAATTTATGGCAACTCATTTGTGGCACGCTGCTGCTTACCCTGATGGGGGCTGGCTGTAGGGCGTCACAGGGCTATACCGGTGAGCGAGCGCAGGACTCTGGCCTGACCTCATCGGCGTTCGTTGCGGCGGCCGTCGAGGAGCCTGCGACTGAGCAGGTTGCGACGGTGGTCCCCAACGTCAGTGAAGACACCAAGACTGCGAAACCCGAAGCGGTTGGACCAGCACCCACGACGACACCGCATCCCATCGCAGTTGCAGATACGGAGCTTCCGAAGGCGCCCATTGGTTTCGAAAGTTTGTTCGATAGAGCGGCTACAGGCCCGCAGCCGATATCGATTGAGATCAGAGCTATCGGTGTTAATGGCGCTGCGATTGTTCCTGTAGGCGTTAATAAAGACGATCTGAGCTTCGAAGTGCCGCCAGCAGACCAGGTCGGCTGGTACAAATTTGGCTCAGCTCCAGGCGAGGCTGGCTCTGCAGTGCTTGCTGCGCATATTGCGTTTAACGGTGCCGATGGCGTGTTCCGTCGACTAGCGAACGTTGAGGTCGGCGCCATAGTGGCTATTGGATTCAGTGACGGAACAACCTCGCAGTACCGGATTGAAGAGGTGGCCCAGTACGCGAAAGAGGAACTTCCTGAGTCTCTCTGGGCTCGCGATGGTAAAGAGCAGTTGGCGCTGATCACCTGCGGGGGAGCATTCAATTACCAGCGCGACAGCTATGAGTCAAACACGGTCGCTATCGCTGTCCCGATCCTGTAGGCCTTTCTCTGAAGGACGCCGCCAGCGTTGAGAATTGGGCTCGTCCAGATTGGTTACCTAAACTCTTTAACTAGTCCATCCCCGACTTATCAAGGAACCCTGATGGTTGCTCCGCTCGTGCCCGGCGCCAAGATGCCGGCTGTATTCGCCAAGGACCTCGAAGGTAACGACGTCGACATCGTTGCCTCGGTCGCAGGGCACTGGGCGATCATTCAGTTTTATCGGGGCGATTGGTGACCATACTGCCGTCACCAGTTGGTTGACTTCGCAGTTCACGCCGGTTCATTTATTGATGCTGAGATCAAGGTTGTCGCAGCATCGGTTGATTCGATCGATTCAGTAGCGTCCCTTAAAAAGGGTTTGCGAGTCGGTTTCCCCATGTATGGCGAAGTCGATGCCGCAGCGGTGGCTGAGTCCACTGGTGCATTCGTGCAGTCCGGCGACCGTACGTTTCTCCACGCAACCGGTTTTGTGCTGAACCCAGAAGGAAAGATTGCGACAGCGGTCTATTCCACTGGTCCGATCGGTCGGCTCACGCCGACCGAGGTCTTACGTATGGTGTTGTTCGCCCGCAGTCAGTAGCGATCGCTTATTTCGTGTCATCGTCGCGCTGTGCGCTGCGATGACACGATGAGCGCGATCATGATTCCGAAGACTCTGGCGGGCGTCGGTGCTACCTGGTTTGATAAAAGTTCCGCCCTGTCATAGATGGAGGTTGAGCACCAGCGCCGCTAGCACGGTGCGGATCAGCCCGCTTGTCGAAATTTCGGTACTCAAAGTGCTTGAGACGGCCTGGTGCGGTATGCGTGAAATTTGAGTTTGTGAGCCCGATTGCGCAGCGACCATCAAGAGCGGGTACTTAGCTCACCCATGGTCCCTACCCGCTGGTAACTCCGAGCAACCGGCGTGCACCAGGTGCGCGTGCGATGACGGACTATCCCTTGCTGCGGAATTGGCTCATGTAGAGCTGGTTGTAGAAGCCGCCGAGTGCCAGCAGTTCGTCGTGGGTGCCGGACTCGGTTATCTGTCCATCTTGCAGGACCAGAATCTTGTCGGCGTCTCGGACGGTCGACAGACGATGAGCGATGACAAAGCTGGTGCGGCCTTCCATCAAGTTGAGCAGCGCGTCCTGCAGTTGCCGTTCGGTGCGGGTGTCGACCCAGCTTGTTGCCTCGTCTAGGACCAACAGTGCCGGGTTGGAAAGCGCCGCCCGAGCGATCGCCAACAGCTGGCGTTGACCAAGCGACAGGTTATTTCCGCCCTCGGTGACGATCGTGTCATAACCCTGAGGGAGTGCTCTGATGAAGTGGTCAGCGTTCGCCAACCGTGCGGCGTCTTCAACTTCGGTATCGGTCGCGTCGAGGCGTCCGAATTTGATGTTGTTACGCACGGTATCGGTGAACAGATAGGTGCGTTGCAGCACGATGCCGAGCTGATCGCGTAGCGAGTCTTTGGTGATATCGCGGATGTCGTGTCCGTCGATTGTCACCGAGCCGTTACTGATGTCATAGAACCGGTTGAGCACATTGATGATCGTTGACTTGCCTGCGCCAGTTGGACCGACAAGGCCGATCATCTCGCCCGGTTCAGCAACGAAACTGACACCACGCAGAACTGGTTCACCGTCGACGTACTCAAAGTCGACGTTGTCAAAGACAACACGGCCCTCCACCAGGGGAAGATCGGGTGCGTCTGCTTTGTTTGCCAGATCTGGTTCTTCATCCAGCAGTTCGAACACCCGAGTTCCGCCGGCAAGAGCTGAGTAGATCGATGTGATTGTCCCGGCGATACGGCCGAGCGGTTGCCCGACGCGACCTGCGTATGTGACGAATGCTGCAATAAGGCCGATCGAGACGCCGTGATCACCTACAGCCAGCCAAGCGCCGACCCCTACCGCAGCCACCGTGCTCAGGTTCCCGATCCCGAACATAAGCGGCATCATGATCGAGGTCAGGCTTTGAGCTCGGATGCCGTGGGCTCGCGTCGTTTCGTTGACCCCAGCGAACTCGGCTTCGGTCTGTGTTTGCTGATCGAAGGCGATGACGGTGCGCTGGCCACTCAGACGTTCTTCGGCGATGCCATTCATACGCCCAATCGAACCTTGGTAGGCCCCAAACCGCGGCCCTGAGGCCTTGCCGATTCGAGTCACCATGAACAACGACAGTGGTATTGGTAGCAGCACCGCAAGCGTCATGCGCCAGTCGAGTACGAACATGATGACTAGCAGCGAAGCGATTTGAACGAAGGCCCAGAAGATTGTCAGCAGGTTTTGGCTTAGTAGCTGGTCGACGGCATCGACGTCATTGGTGACGCGACTCATCAGGTCGCCGGTGCGGTTCTTGTCGAAGAAGCGCATCGACAGTGTCTGCAGCCGTGCCGATAGATCCTGGCGCATTACTGCCATGACACGTTGGGCTATGCGCGCGATGAGTCGGCTATACACCATTGATGTAAGCCATGCCAGCAGGTACACGCCGACCAAAACCAGGACGATGGACCGTAGGCCAGCCTGGTCTCTTTCAGCGATGTACTCGTCGATGGCTACACCTTGTAGCCATGGCGCCAGCAGCGCGGCGACCGAGGAGATCACTATGAGCACGCCCGCGATGATCAGGTGGCCTCGCCATGGTGCGAGGTAGCCCAAGATGCGGCGAAAGGTTTGACCCGAGTTCTCGTCGCGTTTGGCGCTTCCAATAGGGCCACCACTACCCGGGCCGCGGCGAGCCGCCAGGTCAGCGCTTCCCCGTTTACTTTGAACACTCGTCATGACGCCCGCCCGACATCGGCAGGCTCGCCGAGCTGACTTCGATAAATGTCTTGATAAATGTCGGACGTTGCCAACAGCTGGTCATGTGAACCGTGGGCGATGATGCGACCCTGGTCGAGCACGATGATCTCGTCGGCGCCAAGTGCGGTGCTGATTCGTTGGGCGACCAACACCACGGTGGTGTTGGCGAGTTCGTCAAATGCCATCTGAATGTGTGCCTCTGTCTCCAGGTCGACAGCGCTGGTGGAGTCGTCCAGGATCAGGATGGCTGGCTCAAGGAGCAGGGTGCGAGCAATGGCGAGCCGCTGGCGTTGCCCGCCCGACAAGTTCGTACCGGATTGTTGAATTACCGAGTCGTAGCCGTTGGGCATGGCAGTAATGAAGTCGTGGGCCTGCGCAGCCGTGGCAGCGGCGATGATTTGCTCATCGGTGGCCTCAGGGCGACCGAACCGAAGGTTGTCAGACACCGACCCACTGAACAGCTCAGGCTGCTGAAGCGCTATCCCGATATTACTGCGTAATGAGCTTTTGGTTAGCTCACGTACGTCGATGCCGCCAACACGAACCGTGCCACCAGACGTGTCGTAGAGCCGGGGGATCAGATGCACCAGCGTTGATTTTCCGGAACCCGTGGCGCCCAGAATGGCCACCGTCGTTCCCGCTTGGATCTTGACACTTACGTTGTGCAACGCCATACCTGTGTCTGGGCTGTTGTCGTTGCTTGAGTATCGGAAGCTGACGTCTTCGAACTCGATGTCGCCCGGCTTCGGCTGGTCCGCAAGGTTGATTCCATCAGGAAGGAACGAGATCGCCGGGATGGTTTCGAGGATCTCGTTGATTCGAGCCATTGACGCAGATGCTGCCGAAATCATTGGCTGTAAGAATGCAAACATCATCATCGGCATGGAGACCAGGGCCATGTAGCTGATGAATGCAACCAGTTGGCCGTCGCTCAACGTGCCATCGATGACATTGCCGCCACCCAGCCATAACACCGCCGAGATACCCATAGCCGAGATGACGATTAGCGTGGGGAAAAGTGATGCCACGAGTTGGTTGACCTTGGTCGCCTGGTCGGCCAGGTCATCAGCGACATCGTTGAAACGTTCGGTCTCGTGGTTTTGGCGAACGAACGCCTTGATGACTTCGGCGCCCTGAATGTTCTCTTGCAATACCGTGTTCAGGCGATCGATTCGGCGTTGCACAGCGTCGTAAAGCACGTTTGATTGGCTGATGGTATAGCCAACCAGGATGCCGATAACCGGGATCATGACCAGAACGATCACGACCAATGACGCATCGATCAGCACGATTGCACCAAGCGCGCCAATGAACATGATGGGAATCTGCGCAATGAAGGAGAGGCCCATGGACAAGAGCATGGTGACCTTCGTCATGTCGCTCGAGAGCCGGGTCAGCACCTCGCCTGACGTGAGCTGGTCCAAGTTCCCGAACGAGAAGGTCTGCGTTTTGGCGTATACATCGCGACGAAGATCGGTGATGGTGTTGAACGCCAGTCGAACACCCATCAGGCTGGCAACAGCCGATGCAGCCATGCCAGCGACGATCAGGCCGATCATGGTCAAGGCAAGTCGAGCTACGAACGAACCGTCGTCTTGCGCGATGCCGTCGTCGATAATGCGTGACGTGAGCAATGGGATCGACAGGTTGATAAAGACCGACACGATCATTGCAACGAATGCCGCGGCGCCATAACGCCAATAGGGCCGCATCCAAGGCCACAAACTTCTGATTGCCTTCACTACATTGCAGGCTATTGGGCGAGTTCTGACGTCAGGTCAGGAATGTGACCATGTCGTGGGCAATGAGGTCAGGATCTTGCAGCGGACCGAAATGTCCTAGCCCGTCATAAACCACAAGGCTGCCATTGGGCAGCGCACGTGCGGTCGGTCCAGCGAATCCAGCAGGGCTCGGTTCCGTCGTCGATTGCCCGTGAGCAATGGTCACTCGCAAGTCCAATCCCCGGATGTCCTCGACGCTGATTCCTGCATTGTTGAACGTGGCGGCCTCGGACTCGGGTGAACACGCCAAGGTGACCGTGCCAGCCTCCGTGTCGTGGAAGCCGTGGTCAACGTATGCAGCGAGCGCGTCGGACCGCATCATGGATAAAGGCGGGCGGCTGGCGTAACGGTGGAGTGCCTCTGGCTTCGAGGCGAATTCTCGCCGCCGCTTGCTTGCCGCTTCAGCCATGATTGCGTTGCGAGGCACGATCTCGGGCGGAAAGACGATCGGTTCGTAGAGCCACGCGGCCTCGATCACGTTGGGCCGCTTCTTGGCTGCAAGGAGGGTGGCGGTTGCCCCCATCGAATGGCCAAAGGCTCGGACCGAGCTCGCTCCGATGTGGTCGACCACTGTCAGGATGTCGTCAGCAAAGCCGTCCCAGGCGAAGTCACCGTTGGCCGGCATCGTTGAATCACCATGGCCACCAAAGTCGGCGCCCCACACGTCGAAATACTGGGTGAGGGTCGACATCATGGGCAGATAACAACGAGCGTGAAAACCAGTCGCGTGATTGATTAGTAGCGTTGGGCCAGTCCCCCCAAAATGGTGCACGGCCAGCGTGACCTCACGGGTTGAAGCGACGTTATGGGTGGTCGGAGTGTGCCCGTTCATCGTCGTTGAGGTTATAGCCGGTTTCACCTGTTGGCAGAATCGTGGAACGGAACCCATTGCATAGAACGGCTTGTACCTGAATAAAAAGACCCGATAACCGGGCTGTCCAACATCGAGGGTCAGACCGAATCTTCACCACGAAACTGGCAGTTGTTACGGTGAGTCGGTGAGTCCTCTTGAGCTAACCGGTCGCACAGTGATGTTCGTGCATGCCCACCCTGATGATGAGACAACGAAGGGCGGCGGCACAGCTGCCTGGCTGGCTTCGCAAGGTGTGCGGACCGTGCTGGTCACCTGCACTGACGGTGCTGCAGGGGATGTCACCGATACAGCCCTGCTGGGCGGCCGACCATTGGCGGCTGTTCGCAGTGATGAACTCGCCGCTGCCGTCGCGATCATGGGATTCGATGCAGTACACGAGTTGGGGTACCCGGACTCTGGCAGCGACTCTGAGATCGCTGGCGGGTTTGCAAGCCAATCCGTTGAGCCGATTATCGGCCGCCTGATTGGTGTGATCGAGGCTGAACTTCCTGACGTGGTGGTCACCTATGACCCCGAGTACGCCGCCAGTCACCCGGATCATTTGCGGTGTTATCACATCTCCGCAGCAGCCTTCGCTCGACAGGCGGAACATACAGCTGGACCCCGGAAGTTATACGGCAGTCGTTTCTTCTCGCGCCGCAGAGTCCAGGCCATGCACGATTGGATGGTCGAAAACGAACTCGACAGTCCGTACGAGAAGGCGTTGACAAAGATCCCCGGCGAACAATTCACGACGCGTATCGCTATCGGCACACATGCGTTAACAGCGCGCCGTGCCCTGCGAGAACACCGAACCCAGATATCGCATGATCATCGGTGGTTCTACTCGATCCCCGACGGAGCGTTCGGCGATATCTACCCGTGGGAAGAGTTTGAGCTACTCGCTGTCGCACCTGGCGAAGCGATGCCAACCCAGCTCGAAACTGACCTCTTCGCCTAACGCCGAACCATCTGAACCATCTGCGAACCATCTGTGTCAGACACAGATGGTTAGACACAGGTGGTTAGGCGACGATGTTGACCATTCGGCCAGGTACGACGATGACCTTTTTCGGGATGCCTCCATCGAGTGTGCGTACGATGTTTTCCTCGGCCAGTGCCGCGGCTTGAATCGTCTCGTTGTTGGCATCAGCTGCGACCGTGATGCGGCCTCGGACTTTGCCGTTGACTTGGATTGGGTATTCGACCTGATCGTCGACGAGCAAGGCAGGGTCCGCAGTTGGGAACGGCGTGTAAGTCACGGTTTCGGTATGGCCTAGCAACTGCCACATCTCTTCGCTGATATGAGGCGCCAGGGGTGCCAACATCAGGACCATGGGCTCCATAATTTCGCGTGGCGCTGCGTCGAGTTTGGTGACCTCATTGTTCAGTTCGACCAGCTTGGCGATGGCGGTGTTAAAGCGCAGGTTGGCCATCTCGGTGCCAACTGCATCGATCGTCTTGTGCAGTGAGCGCATCGTGGATTCATCGGCGGGGTCATCGCTGATCGCAACCTGACCGGTGTCTTCGTTCACAACATTGCGCCACAGACGTTGCAGGAAGCGATACATGCCTACAACGTCGCGGGTTTCCCACGGCCGGGATTGATCGAGCGGGCCCATGGCCATCTCGTACAAACGCAGTGTGTCAGCGCCGTAGCTGTCGTACATTTCGTCAGGAGAGACCGAATTTTTCTTACTCTTACCCATCTTGCCAGTCTCGACGGAGACGGGTTCGCCATTGAACGTGAAGCTGGCATCGTCGTGCTTTTCGACTTGGCTCGCTTCGACGTATATCTCTCGTTCGTCCTTGTAAGCGTCAGCCAGGATGTAGCCCTGGTTATAGAGCCGGGCGTACGGCTCTTTTGAGCTGACATGACCCAGGTCGAACAAGACCTTGTGCCAGAAGCGGGCATACAACAGGTGCAATACTGCATGCTCGACGCCACCGACGTAGAGATCAACACCACCGGGATGATCCGGACGTTGATTGGTTTGGGGGCCCATCCAGTACTCCTCGACCTCGCGGTCGACGAAGCGTTCGCTGTTCGTCGGATCCAAATAGCGCATTTCGTACCAGCATGAGCCAGCCCACTGGGGCATGACATTGGTGTCGCGCCTGTACATCTGGGGGCCGTCGCCGATATCGAGTTCGACGTTGACCCAGTCGGTGAGCCGTCCGAGTGGGCTTTCGGGTTCGGTGTTGGCATCGTTGGGGTCAAAGGTGTTGGGAGCGAAGCTCTCGGTTTCGGGCAACGAGACCGGCAACATGTCTTCGGGGATGGTGTGCGGGTTGCCGTCGGTGTCGTAGACGATTGGGAACGGCTCACCCCAGTAACGCTGGCGGCTGAACAACCAATCGCGAAGCTTGTAGTTGATGGTGGCATGGCCATGGCTGTTCGCTTCTAGCCATGCGTTCGTTTGAGCAATGCCCGATGCAACATCGATAGTGCCATTCAGGTCGAGTGAGCTATTTGCTGACTGTACGTATGGGGCGTCGCCCACATAGGCGATGGGCCAGGTGCTGGTATCGAGTGAGGCATTGATGCCATGCTCGTTGAACCATGCCGCTGGCGGCTGCTGGATAGCGGGGATCGGCAGGCCAAATTTACCTGCAAATTCGAAATCTCGTTGGTCGCCGCACGGCACGGCCATGATGGCGCCGGTTCCGTAACCCATCAGCACATAGTCGGCAATCCATACGGGAACCGGCTCGCCAGTCACCGGGTTGGTCGCAGTAGCGCCGATGGCAACGCCGGTCTTCTCGCGGGTGTCGTCTTGACGGTCGATGTCGTTTTTGGCTGCTGCTGCTTTCCGGTACGCAGCAACGGCGCCGGTCTGCTTAGCGGTGGTCAGATCGTCGACCATGGGGTGCTCAGGCGCAAGGACCATGAACGTCGCGCCGAACAGCGTGTCGGGTCGAGTGGTGAAGACCGTGATTGGGCCAGCTTCGCTTGCGAAGTCGACGGCGGCGCCGTCTGAACGGCCGATCCAGTTTCGCTGCATGGTCTTGATTGCATCGGTCCAGTCCAGCACTTCGAGATCGTCGATCAGACGGTCGGCGTACTTGGTGATGCGCATCATCCACTGGCGCATGTTGCGTTTGAAGACGGGGAAATTGCCGCGATCGCTGCGATTATCAGCGGTTACTTCTTCGTTCGCCACGACGGTGCCCAACCCCGGGCACCAGTTCACTGGTGCGTCGGACACATAAGCCAGGCGGTGGCCGTCGACGATTTCGGCTTGTTGAGCGGAGGTGAGTTCGGCCCAGACAGCGCCAGCGTGGTCGCCGTCGATGGCGCGTTCGCCAGACTCGAGCTGGGCTACCAAGTCGGCGATTGGGCGCGCTTTGTCTGCGTCGTCGTCATACCACGACTCGAAAATTTCGCGGAAGATCCATTGGGTCCAGCGGTAATACTCGGGGTCGGTCGTGGAGATGCTGCGGCGACGGTCATGACTCAGGCCCAATCGATGTAGCTGCCGACGCATGTTGGCAATAGCAGCGTCAGTACTGATCGATGGATGCTCGCCGGTTGCTACGGCGTGTTGTTCAGCGGGCAGGCCGAACGCGTCGAAACCCATCGTGTAACAGACGTTGCGTCCCAGCATGCGTTGATAGCGGCTGTAAACATCAGTGCCGATGAAGCCAAGTGGGTGTCCCACGTGTAGGCCACTGCCTGATGGGTACGGGAACATGTCGAGCACGAACAGCTTCTCGCCGCGGCCTGCTAAGGCTTCGGGGTCCGCTAACGGACCGGCTGGGTTCGGGGTTTCGAACGTCTTATTCTCGTCCCAGGTTGTTTGCCAGCGCAGTTCGATTTCTTGCGCAAGCGTGGCGTTGTAACGCCAGCTTGGGGTTTCGGGTGCTGCTGTGTCGGGAGCTGCGTCTGCCATGGCGGACAAGCCTAGAAGGCGTAGGTTTGCGCCAGGTGCACGCTGCCTAGAACGGTTCCGTCAAGCCGGCGAGAAGATGAGCGCGTTGGGGTGCTGTTAGGTGGCGCCGAGCCCCAAAATCGTCGGATACAGAAGCGACCCAATTGGCGAAAGACCGGCGTCGTTCGTTAGTAGTGAGCAGGTCAGCAAGGCGTTCTTGCTGCACGCGAATGGTGAACACGGTCCAGTCGTCACTGACCCGCCGCAATGTTTGGCGTTCGCTTCGTACGAAAATTTTATCGAGCACAGCATCGCTGTTGATGAGTGTTTCAGTGGGTGGCCGGTCAGGTTGGAACAAGGTCGTGTCGGTCATCAGAAACCAGTTACGGCGCCAGACCGGTCGGTCGTTGAGTCGATCAAGCATTTGGTCGACCTTGCCGGTAATCAGCGGGTCGTAGCCGCGAACCGGGCCGTGCACCATCGCGATGTGTTGGCCCACCTTGTCCTGCAGATGCCAACGAGTGGGGAAGCACAGACAGCTCGCATCCAGGTACCAACCCGCCGAACGCCGTTGCAGCAAACACAGATCTTCTTGCACTGAGCGGGCTGCTTGCTCGACTGGATGCAGCTCGCGATCGAGTGAAGCCCCGACGAGGTGAGCCAGTTGCGTCGCAGCCTCGATCGAGTGTTTGGTTGTGTGTAGCACTTGGTCGCGGCGCGTCGAAAGCAGGTCGGCCTTAAGCGCTATCTCGGCGTCGCGCCGTTCGTCGGCGACGAGCCATGGCCGATCGCCAAGTGCACGCGTGCCCATAGCAACCGGATGTGCTTCAGGGTCGAGCGCCAACTCGTCGAACCAGTCGACATGCTTCTGGGCAGCGATAGTGGGACCGTACCTAACACGAGTGAAGGGGCTGACTCTTGACGATCTCTATTCGGTGAACTTCACCTGGCCGCCACCATCAAGCACGATGGCTTGCCCGGTAATCCAGCGGCCGCTGTCGGCGGCTAACCAAACGGCCGCTGCGGCCATGTCTTCGACTTCGCCCAAGCGCTTGAGTGGGTACATCTGTGCGACTTGGTCGCCTTTTTCGCCTTCCCATAGAAACCGTGACAGGTCGGTCTTGACTAGGCCGGGACAGAGTGCGTTCACACGGACCTGAGGGCCGAGTTCGGCGCCAAGCTGCTTGGTCAGGTGAATGAGTGCAGCCTTAGAAATGTCGTACACACCAATGTGTGGATGGGTGCCGAAGCCGCCAACAGAGCTGATGTTGATGATCGAGCCGCCTTCATTATTTTTCATGTGTTTGTGCCAGCACAGCTGACTGAACACGAGTGGCGCGGTCAGGTTGACTTCGAACGTTTTGTTCCAACGCGGCAGGTCGGCATCGATGACTGGACCGTTATAGGGCCCGGTACCGGCGTTGTTGACCAGGATGTCGACGCCGCCTAGGCGTTCGATGCACGCATCGACGATGCGCTCGGCATCGTCGGGATTACCGACATGGCCTGCTTCCCAGATGCAACCGATTTCGTTGGCTGTTTCTTCGCACGATTCGGCCTTGCGGCTCGTAATCATGACGTCGGCGCCTGAATCGGCGAAGGCCTTGGCGATTGCCTTGCCGATACCGCGGGAACCCCCGGTCACGAGTGCTGTCTTGCCATCCAGTCGAAGATCCATAGTGTGACCTTAGTTTCACTCGGGCGGCCGATGTATTTCCTAGCGTGGCGCTTTAGGGAGGCGTGCGGCGAGGTTGGGCGGCGGTGCTTGTGGTGGCGGCGGACAAGATCGTAGGAACCGTGATAGCTCACGCTCCTGCGGCATATGCCTGCTCGCTTCTTCCGTCCTTCACTGTGACCACTGAACATTTGGGCGCTGGGATTCCAACGGGCCCGATAGTCAGTTGCCCCAGCACCGCTGTTCGTGGACGGGGAACGAGGCAGCGGAGATACAAAGTTTCGGCGCGTACGTCTACGAGACAATCCACATTGTTGGAGCTCGAGGGGATTGGTCGCGGGGTTCGGTGAGTGTTCCGGTGCAGATGTGGGGTTGACGGCCCGAAGATGTAAGTCCGGTCGCAATCGCGCCACAGGATCAAGGTGGCGGCACACCCGACAGGTGCGGGTGGGGCCCCCGGGTCGACCACGTGGGACACGCAACTGCGCTGTGATTGCTACAACTGATGTTACGAGGCTGCAACTGAGCTGCGCCGAGGAAGCAATCTTGACGCCAAGCAGGAACCCGACCTCCATTTTTGTTGGCGCGGAGCTCGCTGTATTTGGCACTGCTGTAGCAGCGATGTAGATGGCGCTCTGAAACGGGAGGTGCACGATCGGTAGACTTTGGCCATGCTGATTCGTCCGTCCGATGCAACCTCAGACGAGGCGCAATGGCGTTCGTTCGTCCACCAGCAGGGGTTCGGCCATTTTGCGGTGAACAGCGTCGGACAGCCCGTCTTGGTCCCGACCCAGTTTGTCTTGCTCGATGATCAGGTCATCTTTCATCTCGCCAAATCGAATCCGGTGTTCGCTGCGCTCGAAGTGACGGCGAAAGCAGTGCTGAGCGTGGCTGGTGACTGGGCCTACATACCCGGAGCGTGGAAGGCGATCGGCGACGAAGACCCATCAATGGGTGTGCCTACGACGTACTACGGCGCCGTGCAACTGATCGGTACGGTCACAGTGACCGATGAGCCTGACGAGATCGCTGCGATCTTGCGGACCCAGCTATCTGAGCTCGAACCCGATAGCGGGCTGCAAGATCCGATGGTGCACCTCAAACGGTTCGCCACAATTCGGGGCTTGCGAATGACGCTCGATGATGTGCGCGCCAAGTTCAAGTACGGCGGGAATGTTGATGCTGAGCATCGTGACGCTGCCGCCGAACGCTTGCGGGAACGAGGCGGACCAGGTGACCACGCCGCCGCTGACCGAGTTCCCCGCGGCTGATAAGCGAGCTCGTCTTCGTTGCCTCTAGGCCCGGGTCGGCCACATAACCTGCGGGTATGGCAAACCGGCACATCATTCATATCGACCGACCCATCGAGCAGGCGGACCTCGACTATCTCGATGGGCGAGCTGATCTGATTGGTCATGACGACGCGACGCTCGGCGATGCTCCGGCGGCTGTTATCGGCATTGACGACTTATGGGATGCAGACCGGTTCGCCCGTTTCCCGAACTTGCGTGTTGTCTCGCGGGCAGGCATTGGTTACGACAACGTCGACTGCGGTGCCGCAAGCGCTGCCGGTGTGGTTGTCTGCAACGGACCAGATTCACCGACGGTTTCGACCGCCGAGCACACGGTTGCCCTCATGCTGGCACTGACCAAGGAACTACCGTCAAAGACGAAGCGAGCGCTCGAGGGTCTCGCCGGGCCAGGAACTGCGACGTCGCTTGAACTCGATGGAGCGACACTGGGTCTGGTCGGGATGGGTCGAATTGCTCGTCGCGTGGCCGTTGTGGGTCAGGCCTTGGGCATGCAAGTAATCGCCTGTGACCCATTCTTGGACGTGTCTCCAGTACTGGGCGTGAGGCTTGCGCTGCTGGATGAGGTCATTGCGCAGGCGCATGTGCTTTCGCTGCACGTACCGTCAACACCTGAGACCCGCCACTTGGTGAATGATGGGAGTCTTGCTGCAATGCGCCCGGGTGCGTATTTGATCAACTGCGCTCGTGGTCCGCTAATAGATCATGATGCATTGTTACGAGCCCTAGATGCTGGTCAACTGGCCGGTGCTGGCCTTGACGTGACCGACCCTGAACCGTTGCCCGTCGGCCACCCGCTGCTAGGTCGAGACGACGTGATTGTTACGCCCCATATTGCGTCTTCGACGGCTGTTGGGCGGCGGCGTCTCTACGAACACGCCTTTGAAAATGCACTGGCTGTGCTCGATGGTCGGCCTGCATCGGTCGTTAATCCTGCTTGAGCTGACCTTGCCGTGTGTCCACCGGGCTGCGCTTAAACGGGTCTCAGAGGCTTCAGGTGCTAAACCAGGGTCATGGATTCTCTACGTGACTTGTGGCGTGCTGGCGAAACAACCCTTGGGCTGTGGGCTGGTTTGCCGAGTTCGATGGCTGCTGAATCGCTTGCGCGTTCGGGTGTTCAGTACGTGTGCTGCGACAACCAGCACGGGCTGATCGATTATCAAGCCAGCGTCTCGATGATCCAGGGAATTCTGGTTGGTGGAAGCAATCCCATCGCCCGAGCCCCGTGGAACGAACCGGGCATCATCGGCAAGCTGCTCGACGCTGGCGCCCAAGGTGTCATCGTGCCGATGGTCAATAGTGCCGAAGAAGCTCAGGCTGCGGTTGATGCTTGTCGGTATCCGCCACTTGGTGCTCGTAGCTGGGGACCCAGCGGCGCTGCACCGCGACTTGATGACTACTTCACCGTGTCGTCTGAGCAGATCGCCACGATTGTCATGGTCGAGACGGTAGAAGCCCTTAACAATGTCGAAGCGATTGTGAACACCCCAGGTGTCGATGCGGTCTACGTCGGGCCAGCCGACTTGTCGATCAGCTTGGGTCTGAAGCCCGGTAACAACGATGACGTCGCCGAGTTCACCGATGCGCTGCACACCATCGTGGCCGCATGCCAGAACGCGGGCGTCGTGCCTGGCATCCATTCCTCGGGCACACTCACCCCATTGCGACTCGAACAGGGTTTTCGGATGATCACCGTGACAGCTGACAATGTCGCTATGAACGTAGGCGTCCAGGTAGAACTGGCCCGAGCCCGAGGCGAAGGCGCTGAGGGCTCCAACTCTATGTACTGAAGGTCGGCGTACTGAAGGTCGGCGTACTGAAGGTCGGCGTACTGAAGGTCGGCAAAAGTGTCTCACCAATAAGCCAAGATAGAGCTGTGGCAACAAGGCGTTACGGCACGATCGTGCAACATCTTACTGATGACCCAGCAACTGCGGTCGAGTTGGCGCAACGGCTCAACCACGACGTCTTAGCGCACCTTGCAGCAGCTTTGGGCGACGAGACACGGCGCCGAGCCGTTGAACACGGAGACCAGCAGGCCATTATCGGTGAGGCCTTCGACCATTCCTTCGGTCGAGAGGGAATGGGCGTGCTGCCGTACATTGAGGGCCCATTTATCGTCTGTCCCGGCTCCATGGTGTCTAAGCGTCAGGGCAACCACACGTGCCGATTCGTATCCGTGAACGATGTCTGGATCTGGGACAGCTACGAACTCATCCATGAAGAGAAGCGGTCGTCGCCTGGGACCGATGGTGGTTTCCGTGCCGTCGCGCTACTTCCGCCGGTAGAAGGCATGGAGCTCGACGTTGTGAGTGGGCGGCTGCGCTCGGGCCAACATCAGGTCGATCTTGTTGTTTCGTTCGTGGTGCGTAAAGGTGAGCTGGTCGAAGTAAGCCAGCGCAACGTCGCTGCTATGCGGTCACACATCGGCTGACGAGCTTGTCAACTTCGAGCCCTACCCATACACAGGACCACTCCCAGTCCCAAACGGAGCCAACATGAGTGAACCAACCGTCATTGTCGAGTGTCAAGGACCGGTCACGGTGGTGACCATTAACCGGCCCGCGGTGCGTAATGCGGTTGATGGGCCGACAGCCCAACTGCTCTACGAGGCCTTCTTGACGTTCGATGCCGATGAGTCGCAGCACGTTGCAGTGTTGACTGGAGCGAACGACACGTTCTGTGCGGGGGCGGACCTTAAAGGTGTCGCCGACGGGCGCGGCAACCGAATGAAAAATGATGGGGCCGATGCGATCGTTGGTTCGCTCGGGCCCATGGGGCCGACGCGCCTCCAATTGGGAAAACCTGTGATTGCAGCTGTCGAAGGCTATGCCGTGGCTGGCGGGCTTGAACTTGCGGTGTGGTGCGACATGAGAGTGTGCGCAGACGATGCCTCGTTCGGCGTGTTCTGTCGGCGGTGGGGTGTTCCGTTAGCCGACGGTGGCACCATTCGATTGCCGCGTCTCATCGGCCAATCTCGAGCTATGGACCTGATCCTTACAGGACGCGAGGTGGCCGCCGATGAAGCCATGGCAATGGGTTTAGTTAACCGGATTGTGTCATCGGGATTGGCGCTCGATCAGGCGCTTGTGCTCGCGAACGAGCTCGCGGCTCTGCCCCAACATTGCTTGCGAAGCGACAGGCTGTCTTCGCTTGATCAATGGTCACTCGCTGAAGGATCTGCGTTGGAACACGAGATCAGTCTTGGGCTGGCCACTGTTCGCACTGGTGAAACCCAGGCAGGCGCCGCCCGTTTTCGCGATGGAGCAGGGCGCCACGGCGCACCGACTGTCTAAGCAGGTACCAAGGTGTCTAAGCAGGTACCAAGGTGTCTAAGCAGGTACCAAGGTGTCTAAGCAGGTACCAAGGTGTCTAAGACTGGTGTCGGGTCATGCGGTATGTATTTTGTCCTCTGTTAACGGCTAGCTGTAACAGATCAATCTGGTTCTGGGCCATGGCGGAAGGGGTGGCCCGGCGACAAGGGATGGGTCCTCAGGACTTCGGCAGTGTTGCCAAGTAGTGTCAGCCCAGTCGTTTTCAGATCGCTTGACCAGAGCAGGGAACACCATCATGAGTCAGAACTCACGTAACTTTGCACAGGGCGTGCACGCATCCGATGCGATCGTGCAACGTACCGACGAATTGACTTGGCAAAACCCCATCTCGTGCGAAGACAGGGCGGCTACGGACCTGCTCGGGCACCGGTGCACCGTTCTTCATGGCATTGCAGCGGTTGCTAGCTCAGGACAAATGGTGGTGCCGATGTCGGACATGCTGGTTGCGGGCGGCCACACGGGTCATGCAGTGGCCGTGGCAGATGATGCGGCGCTCCTTGACCGGTGCATCGCTCCTTTCGGCCGCCAGGTTTAGTCAGGATTCACTGGTATGTGGTGGCGAATCTTGGCGGTGACGTGTGCGTTAGGACTCGCCGTAGCTGCTGTCCTGACAGCACCAGCCACGGTTGTAGGCCAACGTGGTGTCGTTGTTGCAGCCCTGCCATGTCGACCGAGTCTGCAAACCGCTTCGTCGGGGTTTGTGGTGGACGACGAACTCGTGGTCACAGTGGCCCATGCGATCTACGAGTCGCGCGATTTTGCGATTCGAGATGTGACAGGCCGATGGTACCGACCCGAGATAGTGCACATGGACCTGGACCTGGACCTTGCGGTATTGCGGGTGCCGGGATTGCGGGCACGGCCGATGACAACACGCCGCGCATTACCTGAAGACCTGGTGCGTATGGTCCAGGGCGCAGCCAGCGGAACCAGCGAAGGGGTTGTGCTTCGAAGAGTCCGATTGACGACAGAGACGATCGGCGATCTCAGCCGGAAGACCGAGCGAAGTGGTTACGAACTCAGTGTTGCCATCCAGGGCGGCGACAGCGGGGCAGCGGTCGTCGACACCTATGACAATCTGATCGGTGTCGTGTTCGCTCGTTCGAGACGTAGCGAAGCATCCTGGGCAACCTCTGCTAGCGAAGTCCTGCGAGTATTGGATCAGCAGGGTATTCCGCACTGGCAGTGTGAGAACTCGTCGGAGGTCGAACTCATTCTGGAGCCGCTGAACCTGGATGACCCATCTGAATAACTAGCTGGTGTCGCTCGTCGCTATCGAGAAACAGACGAGGCCGTCACGTAACCAAGGTGAGTGCGACCGGCAGGGTTAGTAGCGACGCGATCGTGACTACGACAACATCGTTCGTCGTCCGGTCTGCCTCAAGGTCGTGTTCCAGAGCCAGCACCATGCAGAAGACCGCTGGTGGCATAGCGGCTTGAAGAATGATGACACCACGATCGTCACCGGTCAGCCCAAACGCTTCGGCCACGGCCCAGCCGATGATCGGGGCAACGATCAGTTTGGCGATGGTGACGACGCCGGTCGACCGCAAAAATTGCAAGCTGCCGGTCATGGCCAACTGAAGCCCAAGCGTGAGCAGCATTACCGGGATGAGACCCTGGGCGATGGTAGACACGGCGCGATCGATGACGGTCGGGGTGTCAAGGTTCGCGACGTTGAACAAGAAGCCGATGATTGCGGCGACAATCATCGGCGAGACGAGCGCGTCGAGGGCTGCCTTTAGGCTCGATTGCGTCTGTCGTGTGCCAAGCCATACCGACAACAAGGTGCCGAAAAACATGATCGTGACCATCAACACGCCAGCACGATCGAGCGCGTCTTCGCCTAAAGCGAACACGCAAATGGCTAAGCCGGCATTTCCGACATTGCCATACGCGCTAGACATGACCGTCGCGCTCATTGCGCTTCCGCGCAAGCCAAACACAGGCGATAAGACAGCGCCTGCCACGCCCGCAGCGAGAACGCTTGCGACGCCTGCCACCACGAGTTTGGCTGCGGTCTCTGCTTCCAATGTGGTGGTAGAGAAGATGTTGAACACGAACGCGGGGCCCAGGATCCAGTAAGCCAGTTTGGAGAGTGTTCCTGTATTGAGCCCCAAGCGCTGCGCTACGAGCGCGCCAATTGCCACCATGACGACTACGGGGCCAAGTACATCGACCAGAAGTTGCACGGTGTTCACCGGGATCGCCCTCCAGTCGAACGGTTCGCCCCTGAGCATAGGACCAGAAAACCAATGACCCGAACTTCGCGTTGCGCGTCTATCTTTGGTACGTGGACCAAGGTGTCGCAACAGCGCTACATACCGATCATTACGAACTCACCATGGTGGCTTCGGCTATCGAGTCCGGTGTCGCCGGCAGGGATTCGGTGTTCGAGGTATTTACGCGCCGCCTGCCTGCGGGGCGTGCCTACGGCGTCGTCGCCGGCATGAACCGGTTGATCGAAGCGATTGGGAACTTCCGTTTTAGCGACGCGGTCATAGAACACCTTGTGACGGCTGGGGTGGTCTCAGCGGGCCCTATGACCGAATGGCTGGCCAATTATCACTTCCGTGGTGATGTGACCGGCTACGCCGATGGCGAACTGTTCTTTCCCTACAGCCCAGTGCTCACTGTCGAAGGCAGCTTCGCAGAATGTGTAGTCCTCGAGACCGTGCTGCTTTCCGTGTTGAATCATGACTGCGCCGTCGCGAGTGCAGCGGCCCGGGTGACCGATGCGGCCAATGGGCGTCGACTCATCGACGGTGGTAGCCGCCGAACCGATCCCGACGCGGCGATAGCGTCAGCGCGCGCCGCCCATATCGGCGGCTTTGACACCACGTCAAACCTCGAGGCCGGGCGTCGCTATGGCATTCCTACCGGCGGCACGACTGCACACGCTTTTGTGCTGGCGCACGCTACCGAAACCCTCGCTTTCGAAGCTCAGCTACGGGCTATGGGGGCTGACTCGACCTATCTCGTCGACACGTTCGACATCGAACAAGGCATTCGCAACGCGGTGCACGTCGTCGGTCACGACATTGGCGGCGTGCGTATCGACTCGGGCGATCTACTTGAGGGCTCTCGGCTAGCTCGAAGACTGCTGGACGAATTAGGTGCAGCTAACTGTCGAATCGTTGTGTCCAGCGATCTTGATGAGTACCGCGTGACCGAACTCGAAGCGGCAAAGGCTCCGATCGATGCCTACCTCGTTGGCACCCAGTTGGTTACAGGCTCCGGCTATCCAACTGCATCCATGGTCTACAAGCTTGTAGCGATCGCTGACTCTGACAATCCTGGTCAGAAGATGCGCGCTGTGGGTAAACTTTCTCCGGGTAAACGAACGATTGGTGGCCGAAAAAACGTGCATCGCACACTCGACGCCAACGGCTATTGGAACTCCGAAGTGTTGTCGGTACTTCCGGTGGATCTTAGTGAAACAGCCCATCGCCCCCAGGTTCCGCTCATCCGTTCGGGTGGGGTCGAAGCGTCCTTCGAGTTGCAGCATGCACGTGATCGGTGTCTGGATCGTCGTAATCGTTTGCGTCCTGAGTTCCGACGGATCAATCCCGATAACACGCCTGCGGTGCCAACAACATGGGTCGGCATCGAACTTGATGAAGAGATGAATTCGCAGTGAGTCGTGCGCTCATAATCGTCGACGTGCAGAACGACTTCTGTGAAGGTGGTTCTATGGGCGTTGATGGAGGTGCCGCTGTCGCAGCGTCGATCACTGAGCTTCTTGCTGACCCGGCGAACCATGACCGGTGGATGGTCAAAGTTCTCACTCGTGACTGGCACATCGACCCGGGCAATCACTGGGCTGCACCAAACGAAGCCCCAAACTTTGTCGACACTTGGCCGGTTCACTGCCAAGCTGGAACACATGGCGCTGGGTTTCATCGGGACTTGCGCGTCGCCTCGGATGAGATCTTTAGTAAGGGGCTACATGCGGCCTGCTACAGCGGCTTCGAGGGCCGTGCCAACTCTGATCAGACTTCACTGTATGACTGGCTAAAGGCGCAAGCTATAACCGAAGTCGAGATCGTTGGCATCGCTACCGACCACTGCATCAGAGCGACGGCCCTCGACTCGATCTCGGCAGGGTTTACCACGACGGTGCTGCTCGATCAGTGCGCTGGGGTAGCGGCTGACACAACCGCTATGGCGCTGGCCGCTATGGCAAGCGCCGGCGTCATCCTCGTCGACTAGGGCGCTGCTTGTCACGATCAGTGTGCACGTGCCGCTTCGGGCGGCGCCGACCAGCACCGTGATGCTCGATAGATGTCCCATGATGGACTTTTGAGCCGCGGAATGATTGCCTGGCAACCATTCTTTGTTTCAGGAAACTGTGAGGGCTTAGACGGCGGGATGGAAGTTGGCCAGGACATCGTTGCCGGACATGATCGATGGCATGAGGCCGAGCTGAGCGGGCACGAGTTGTTCGATGAAGAATGTGGCGGTCACGAGCTTTTGTGACAAGAACTCGGCCCGGTCACCAGTTGCTCCAGCAGCAATCTCGGCCTGCGCTATAGCAGCGCCCTTGGCCATGAGGCCACCAGCAACCACAGTCGAGAGCAGACGTAAATATGGCGTTGCGCCAGCGAGTGCGGCATCGCCACGGTTCGCTAGCAGCCAAGCGCTGGATTCGCGGCAGGCTGCTACACCCTCGGTGAGCGGCTTGGCCAGAGCACTGAGACTGTCACCGAGCGCTTCGGCATAGGCCTGGGTCTGATCAAGCAGTTCGTCAACAGCAGCGCCGTCTCGCATCGAGAGTTTGCGGCCGACCAGGTCGATGGCTTGAATGCCGTTGGTGCCTTCGTAGATGCCGCCAATGCGAATATCGCGGTAGTGCTGGGCGGCGCCGGTCTCTTCGATAAAGCCCATACCGCCATGAACCTGCACACCAATCGACGTGAGTTCGTTGCCCAGGTCGGTGCACCATGCCTTAGATAGCGGCGTGAGTACCTCGGCGAGCTCTTGGCCGGAGGAGCGCACCATGGCGTCATCGGCATGATGAGCGTCGTCCATGGCTTTAGCATTTAAGTAACACAATGAACGCATGGCCTCGATGTAGGCCTTCATGGTGATGAGCATGCGACGTACATCGGGGTGTTCGACGATTGGAGCAGCTTCGCCCTTGGGCAGGTCGGGCCGGCCACCTTGGGTGCGGTCAAGTGAGTACTGCACAGCTTGCTGGTAGGACCGCTCGGCAAGAGCCAGTCCCTCGAGCCCAACGGACAATCGAGCATTGTTCATCATGGTGAACATCGAGCGCATGCCGGTCTGCTCTTCGCCAATCAGGTAGCCCGTTGCGTCTTCGAATGACATGACAGCGGTAGGGCTGCAATGGATGCCGAGTTTGTGCTCGAGTGACACACACTCGAGAGAGTTCGCCTGGCCGAGGGTGCCGTCGTTATTGAGCAGGAATTTGGGGACGATGAAAACCGAGATTCCCTTGGTGCCTGGGGGAGCGTCGGCGGTTCGAGCGAGCACCAGGTGGATGATATTTTCGGCGACGTCGTGTTCGCCCCACGTGATGAAGATCTTCTGGCCGCTGATGGCATAGGTGCCGTCGTCGTTGCGGACGGCCTTGGTAGTAAGTGCGCCAACGTCACTGCCGGCCTGGGGCTCGGTCAGGTTCATCGTGCCGGTCCACTCGCCGCTGACCATCTTGGGCACCCAAGCGAGCTTCTGCGCCTCGCTGGCGTGTTCTGCGAGCAGGTGCACTGCGCCTTGGGTCAGCAATGGGCAGAGCGAGAAGCCCATGTTGGCCGAGGTCAGCATTTCTTGAATCGCTAGGCCGATGGTGAGCGGGAAGCCCCCACCGCCATATTCAGGATCGAAAGAGATGGCGCCCCATCCGGCCTCGACGAGTTTTTGATAGGCCTCGACAATGCCGTCAGGCGTTGTAACCGATCCGTCGTTGTTGCGCCGGCTGCCTTGGATGTCACCAGTGCGGTTTGTGGGAGCCACGACTTCGCTGAAGAAGCGGCCGGCCTCTTCGAGAATCCCGGCGATCTCAGTAGCCTCAACATGGTTGAACGCCTGATGACTCTGCAGCTGGTCGACGTTGACGACGTGTTGCAGCACGAAGGCCATGTCCTCGACTGGGGCCCGATAATCACTCATGAGACGAGGCTAGCCAGTAACGCGAATTATTGGAAGGCTGAGCACATGACGAAACATGCAGATGGCGTTACTGGTCAGCGGCGAACGTTGAAACCGCACGTGGTCGTTTGCAACGGCCGGCCATTCATACATCCGAGACTTCACGCAGGAAACCCCAACGGCCATGTTTACGCCCGGGTTGCCAGCCGCTCGAACCGCCTCGCACCTCGACCTTGCGGCCATTGGCGATCACTGCTGGCGGACGCAGATAGTCCTATACGGGCACTTGCCCCGGTGCAGGCGCGTGGGCGAAGTCAGGCCTCGACTCACCTGTGGGCCTAAGGCTGCGGGCCTCTTGGAGCCAACTAGGGACAGCACAGCGCTGTGGAAAGTTTGTGGTGCCTTGCGGTGTAGTACTTAGGAACGGTGTCCGGGTATCTAATCGCGCAAATGCCCAACCGATAAACCGGGGGAGGTCAGCGGTTGGGCACTGGGCAACTTGGCGTCGGTCAGGGGGAAGAGGGCAGATGCGTCTTTGTCGTGGCAGTTGGACCTTTAGGCCTTGGCCATACGGCGGACTGCGGTGGTGGAAACGCGCTTCTCGAGCCGAGGACAAAGAGCCAGCAGCGAAGCGAAGTCACGAGGTGACATTGCGTAGACCGTGGAATCCACATCAGTCACGACGGTAGCCATACGAAGCTCGCCGGTGAGCAGAGCGATCTCGCCAATGATCTCGCCGGCGTTGATGGTGCCGATCCTCTCGCCGTTACGAATGACCGAGGCAGAACCTTCGACCATGACAAGTGCCTGCTGACCGAGGGTTCCTTCGAGCGTAAGGTTGGTGCCAGCTGCGACCTCCACCGGTGTAGCGAAGCGCCCTAGCTGCACTAGCTCTTGATCGCTGAAGTTGGCCTTGAGAGCGTCGGTCACTCGTTTTGGCATGAGATTTTGGGGGGTGTCTTTTGTCCTGAACATGTTGAATCCTTTAGTAGCGGGTACCTACAAAACTACGACCGCACGGCTGCAGTTCTCGCCGAATGTGACACGGGCGACGGTGCCCTGTGTCACGATGCTTCATGGGAATATTTCGGGCCGGTTCCGGGGTCGGCTGTAGTGTTTAGCGGTGGCTCCAGGTGTGTATCTCGCGGTCTTTATCGTGATGGTTGCCGGCAGCACCTTGCAGTCATCTGTGGGCATGGGCCAGGGCCTACTGGCAGCGCCGTTGCTTCGCCTGCTTGAGCCAGATCTATTGCCAGGTCCAATCGTGTTGGCGGGGTTCTTGACCGGCGCTGTCTTGGCGATGCGCAATAGCAAACGTGCTGATGCACGCGAAGTGGCACCCGCACTCCTTGGCCGGTTCGTTGGCGCTGGTGTTGCGATTGGGCTACTTGCTTTGTTATCTGACCGTGGCCTGACGATCATGATTGGTGTCATCGTGCTGGCACTCGTGGCTGCGAGGCTCACAGGGCTGAAGATCCCTCGCAAGCCAGCGACACTGGCGGGAACAGGATTCGTCTCTGGCATCAGTGGAACTATCGCTGCCTTAGGTGGGGCGCCGATGGGTTTGTTGTATGAGCAACACGCTCGTGCCCGCGATTTCCGCGGCCCGATGGGCGTCTTTCAGATGATTGGTGGTGTCGCCAGCGTTTTGATGTTGACCGTCGCTGGTCAGATGGATGGTCGTGCTTGGGCGTTGGGCTTCGCCCTGCTTCCGCCACTGATGCTCGGCTGGCTTCTGGCCCGCTGGGTTACGCCAGTTGTGGACCGCGGCCTTCTCGGTCCAGTTGTGTTGATCATGTCGGGTGTTTCGGCGACGGCGCTGATCCTGAGCGAGGTCTTGTGACATGTTGACCTTCCAAGAACATGTAATCGGCTTGGAGGCCGAGGCAGCGAGATTTCGGTCGCGTCCGGTGACGACTTGGACCTAGCTCGCAGGTCCCACGACTAAGGCCATCGAACTGGCGAAGGACTGCGGCGGTGACCTGCTCATGTTGTGGAGCCGGTAAGGACCCGAACTCCGGCCCGTTTTGTTTGTCGACCAGCCCGGTGCGTGAAGCTGGATAACTGGAAACCCGAACAACGTCGGGTTTGATCGTCATTATCCAGATGTTGAGGTGACTGGTAACTATGCGCAGTTCTCGCGAGCGATCCTGGATGGGGCGGATTTGTCTCGGGCCCGCTTCGCCTATGCACAGTTCGACAACGCAAGCTTGCTCAAGGCCAACCTGAGTCGTGCGGCTCTGGTCGGAGCATCGTTCCAAGCTGCTGACCTGCGCGGAGCAGAACTCCGCTTTGCCGACTTGAGCCGGGGCCGACTAGAAGAGGCTGACCTGCGTGGCGCCAACCTGTCGTTTACCAGTCTGGCCGGCGCCAATCTCGAAGGCGCACGGGTCGACGGCACCACCTTGTGGCGGGGTACGCGCTACAACCAGCGCACTCGCTGGTTTGACGGTGCTCGGCGTCGAGCACCACTCGACGTCGACTAATCCTCATTGCTATTGGGCCTCAGCAGTTCAGGGACTCGCGCAGGAACGCGACCTGGAGTTTGAGCAGGTTTTCAGCGACCGATTCCTGTGGCGTCATGTGACTGACTCCAGACAGCGGCAGTACCTGGTGCGGACGCCCAGCTTCGAGCAGCGCTCGTGAGAGCTTGAAGGTATGCGCGGAAACGACATTGTCGTCGGCCAAGCCATGGATGAGCAGCAGAGGTCGCTCGAGTTGAGGAGCGAGCGGGATGAGGTCCGTGCATTCATAGGCGCCAGCGTCGGTAGCCGGATGGCCTAGGTAACGCTCGGTGTAGTGGGTGTCGTACAACCGCCAATCGGTCACCGGCGCACCGGCGATTCCGGTGTGGAAGACATCAGGCCGCTTCATCACTGCTAACGCAGCTAGATAGCCGCCATAGGACCATCCGCGGATCCCTACACGCGTCAGATCCATCAAGCCGTCGTGTTGCTTTGCTAGCGCATGAAGGGCAGCGATTTGATCGTCTAGCGCTGGGCCGGCCATGTCGCCGAGGACCTCTTGCTCAAATTTCGGGCCACGGGCAGGTGTTCCTGCGCCGTCGGTCACGATGACCACGAAACCCTGATTGGCAAACCATTGGCTCGCTGAAAACGCCGACTGGGCCTTTTGTACGCGCAGCGCATGAGGCCCGCCATAAGGGTCGAGCAAGACGGGTAGCAGCCCGCCGTCGTGGTTGGAGGGTGTGATGACAGCTGAGTTCAACGCTCGGTCGGTGCTTACATGGAAGTTCACGGCGAAGTCGAGTTCGGGTCGTTCGGCTAATGAGCCGATCTCGAATGCTGTCTCACCACTGTGCACCATGGTTGTGCCGCGCGTGTCGAGCATCGTCGACGAGGTGATTACAAGGGTGCCGCCACCTGCAACGCATTGATGGATGCCCGCACTTGTCGTGAGCGCCGTCGCATCACCGCCGTCGAGAGGGATCTCGAAGATGTGCAGTTCGGTTGCGTCGTTGGTGGCGCTGACGATTACATGGGTTGCAGACACCGACACGATCGAACGGATCTGCAACTGGGCTGGCGACACCGCACTGCCGTTCAAGTAGAGCCGGCGCGTGTCGGTGTCGTGGTCGTCAGCCACGGTGATTAAGTTGTCGCCAAAACGGCGAGGTGCGCCGGTCACGAGCTCTGACCAGCCTGGGTCGACCTGGCGATGTAGCTCGCTTACGGACCCGTCAGCATCGTTGACCGTCACAATGACTGTGGTCTTCTGGTGCCGCGGTTGCACCGTGAGCGAGATGCCGTTACGGCTTGTCCACTCCGCACGTGCCAGGTACTCGAATTCATCGCCTCTCCAATCGACTGGCGTCATGGCACCGTCAAACCCGACGATGAACAGGTCGACGGTGGCATTAGTTGTGCCGGCTGCTGGATACCGCAGCGAGCGAGGAGGGATTGACGCGTCGACCGGTTCTGAGATGTACCACTGATCGACCTGGCTGTTGTCGACTCGTGTAACAAGCAACTCGTTGCTGGTGGGACTCCACCAGAAGCCCCGGCTACGACCCATCTCTTCGGCGGCCACGAATTCGGCAGCGCCCCAGGTGATTGCTGAATCTGGTTCGGCTTCTGCGGCTACAAGCCGGTCGCCGGTAACGCCGGTAACACGGAGTTGGCCGGCAGCGTGATAGGCGACAAGTTTCCCATCGGGAGAAATGTGCGGATCAAACGCGCCGTCAACCGTGTCGAGTTCGACGGTGTCTGCAGTGTCAACCGAGGTCTTGTAAAGAGCGCCATTTAGCGCAAACACAACGATCCCATGGTCTGAGTGAGTGGTGTAGGTCACGATGCCGCCACCGGCCTCGCGGGCTCGTTCACGCCGGGCCTTCTCGGCTTCGGTAAGTTCGATGTCGACGGAACCCAGCAACGCAACCGGGTCCACGAGCAGGCGCGGCTGGCTCTCGGGAAGATCGATCACCCACAACTGGTTCACCGGGTCGTCGCCCGCCGTCGAGCGACAGAAGAGGATTTGTTGGCCGTCTCGGCTCACACTAAATGTGCGGGGTGCGCCCAGCGTGAATCGTTGCGTAACGGCATTACGGCGTGGGTAGCTCATATCCCGCCGACCTTACTCCGCTGTTTGGTCGAGCTGAAGGCTAGGCAACCTTTGTCGAACTTGGTGAATCTCTTCGACTTCGATTGGAGTCGCTACAGCAGTCGGTCACTATTTCGAACCTCCCACGTCGTGCGAAGTTGGCCAGCTTACCCTCTGAGTTTGGGGTGAATAATGCCAAACTGGTCAGCGAGCGCATCGGCTGACATTGGCCGACCGAGCAGGAAACCCTGCAGTAAATCACAATCCAGTGTTTTGGCGAGTGCTAGCTCCCCGTCGGTTTCGATTCCTTCGAGCACAACGGATAGTCCAACACCCTTGCCGAGCCCAATCATATTGCTCAGGAACTCGATCTCGGAGGAAGAGGCGTCGATCGAACGAACAAAACTTCGATCGACCTTTACCTGGTCGACGACAAGTTCCTGCAGGTAGTTGAGTGACGAATATCCTGTGCCGAAGTCATCGATCGAAAGTTTCACACCCATTTCCGACACTGCAGCTAGCAATCGATGGCGCTCGTCATCGCCGCTGTGCAAAAGAACACTTTCGGTCAGCTCAAGACAGAGCCGCCCGCTGGCAGCGGGGTAACTGTTAAGGACTTCCCGAAGCCCTGTGAGGAAGAGGGGTTCGTCCAGTTGCAGCGTTGAGATATTCACCGAAACCCTTGGCACGTCGACATAAAGCTCCGACCAGTCGCTAACTTGGCGGCAGGCTTCCATTAGCGCCCAGGAACCCAGCTGGCCTATCAGTCCGGCGTTTTCGGCGATCGGAATGAACTCGACAGGAGAAATGGCACCTTCGGTTTCATGCTGCCATCTAGCGAGCGCCTCGGTACCAGACAAGCGACCACTCTTGTCATAGATCGGCTGATACTCCAGGTGGAGGCCCCAGTCGTTGAGCGCCTTACGTAGCTCTCCGGCAATGTACACGCGACGTTTGAAGGAGTGGTTAAGGGCTGGTTCATAGACCAACGACCTGCTGCCGCCTGCCCGTTTGGCGTCGTAAAGGGCTAAATCGGCGTGGCTCATCACTCGTTCAGGCGTGGTGCCATGTTGTGGGGATAGAGCGATGCCGATGCTGGACCTGACATGAGCGTCGCCTGCGCTTGTTCCGAAAGCACCAGAAGCCGCTACCGATAGTCGGCGAGTTACCTCGTCGACCTTGCCCTGATGTGTCGAGTCGACCGCGGAGAGGAACGCAAACACGTCGCCACCGATGCGAGCAAGAAACTCACCAGGGCGCACGGTGCCGGCCAAGGATTCGGCTAGAGCAATGAGAAGCTCATCGCCGGCCGCGTGACCGAGCCCGTCGTTGGCTTCTTTGAAGCCGTCGACGTCGACAATGAGCAGGGAAAAGTTCCTCGAGGCCAGTTCGCGTTCGGAGTAGCCGGCAAAGCGCTGCTCAAGTTCCTGGATGAGTGCAAGGCGATTAGGCAACTGAGTGAGATCATCGTGGTAGGCGCGAAACTTCAATGAAGTCTGAAGTTCGGACACCTTCATCAAACCTTTTGCGAGGTAACCGACTTCGTCAGCGCGGCTTGCGAGCGATAGCAACTCGGCTTCACCCTGTGAGACGACCGAATCGAGTTGTTCCTCCGAGCCGAGAGTGTGGGCCACTTCAGTAAGGCGGCGCAATGGCCTGAACGAGATGATCATGACGATCATGCAGACAATAGCGAGCACCGCGAGGAGGCTCAGCCCCGTGATTAGCACTCGTTGGCGGGCCTCGCCATTGACGCGATTGAGATCATCAACCCAGCCGACGTCGACCGCCAAGATGCCAGTCAGGCTTCCGTCAGAGTCGATAATAGGTGTGAGATAAGCTAGGCGCAGGCGTCCGGCGACGGGCACGCTTCCGACAAATGGTGTTCTCGCCATGAGCGACGCGAATGATGGGTGTCCAGCCGAGATTATCCCTGGTTCAACTTGGGACCCGCCGACACGGGCGCCATCAGGGGTGCGAAACGTGGTCGAGAGTCGAGCAAACGACTGAGACTGGGAGTCGAAGCGGAAGAGGTTGGCAGCGCCTTGGTTGATATCGCCGATTGCATCGAGGAGTTCATCCCAAGAATCGCCGGGGGTTAGTTTCTCGGTTGCGTCGAGAGTGAGTGTTTTTGCGGATCCATCGGGGCTGAGCGCGACGGTTGCGCCTTCGACTCGCTCTTGGAATAGAGCGGATGCTGTGCGCCCTGCTCGGTCGATACGAATGTCTGAGTTCGCTTCGTTGGCCGATTTGACTTCTCGGAGTTCAGTTAGTGGCAACACAACGAGACAGAGTGCGGCAACTATTAGAAAACGTGCCGCCGTGTAAGCCGCAAATTGCCCAGTGCGCTTACCATCTTTTTAACGCTAATCATTGATGTGATGCCCCTAGGCGGACATAGTTGAACCAGGTCGGCTTGAACAGCACTTTAACCATCAATTAGCAAGCGCTCTTATTAAAAGACCTACCCAAATAGGGTATTTCTAATTAGACACGGCGCCAGATGGGGCCAGCCGCTGTGTCTTCGACCTCGATGCAGCGTGCGCTGAGTTCGTCGCGGAGGCGGTCGGACTCGACGAAGTCTTTGGATTCTCGGGCTATTTGTCGTTGAGCGACCAGATCATCAATTTCGCTCTTGGGGTCATCGCTGCCAGCGGCCCCTGCGATCAGGCCAAGCGCGTTGGTTAGCTCGTCGATTGTTGCAGCGATGCTCGATGCGGCTGCGAGGTCATCGTTCTCGACCGCGATGTGGCCGGCACGTACCAGTTCGAAGATGGTGGCGACTGCGGCTGGTGCGCCGAAGTCGTGCTCCATAGCTTCGGTGAACGCGGTGACTTCGCCGGCTCGTAGAGGCGCAGCAGCGTCGAGGTCCAGCACGCTAGTGCGACGCTTGAATGCGTCGAGACGGTCGAGTGCCGCAGTGGCGCCGTGCATGGCTTCGTCGCCGAGCTCCATAACCTTGCGATAGTGAGTCTGCAACATGGCCAGACGCAGGGCCCGAGGGTCCCACATGTCCAGAACGTCGCCGAGCGTCTTGAAGTTATTCAGCGACTTAGACATCTTCTCGCCGCCGATATTCAGCATGGCCGAGTGGATCCAGCCACGAGCAAACCGGTGGCCGGCCGCTTCGGACTCGGAACGTTCGTTTTCGTGATGAGGGAAAGCCAAGTCGGTCCCACCGCCGTGCAAGTCGAACCCGTCGCCCAAAATGTCGAGGGCCATAGCGACACATTCGATGTGCCAGCCAGGACGACCTTCGCCCCATGGCGACGCCCAGGTCGGTTCACCAGGCTTAGCGGCCTTCCATAGCGCAAAGTCCAGTGGATCCTTTTTGCGCTCGTCGACCTCGACTCGGGCTCCGGCTCCTTCGCGTAGATCCTCGGCGGTGCGATGCACGAGTTTGCCGTAGCCGTCTTCGAAGCTAGCTACGTCGAAGTAGACGCCTTGGCCGTCGATGACGTAGGCATGATCGCGATCGATCAGTTGCTGGATGACGTCCTGCATCTCGTCGACGTATTCAGTGGCACGAGGGCGGTGCTCAGGATGCTGAATATTCAACCGATCCATCTGATCGATGTAAGCCTTGGTATAGGTCTCGACGATGGCAGTCTCGGTGGTGCCTTCTTCGGCCGCACGCTGGATGATCTTGTCATCGATGTCGGTGATGTTGGCCACCATGGTTACTTCGAAGCCGCGCCACCGCAGGAAGCGGGCAATGACGTCGTAGGTGAGGGCGGTGCGAGCGTGACCCAAGTGCGGAACGTCGTAGACGGTGGGCCCGCAGGCGTAGATCGACACCTTGCCTGGTTCGCGCGGAACGAAGTCGACCATTTCATTGCTAAGGGTGTCGAAGTACTGCATGGGCAGAGAGGTTAGAGGTCGCGAACAACACAGGCGTGGCAATTTTCTGTGGCTATTTGCACAGTAGAGCTGCGGTCTCGTCTGAGACCGCAGCTACTGCTGGGCGAGCACGGGTGTCATCATGAGGAACATGGGTGCAATCATGAGGAATAGGTGACGGCAGTACCGCAATGGAGGCTGGCTGTCGGTACAGGAAATAGTTGCACTACCCAGACCGTCTTTGAACAAGAATGGAAAATATTATGGACCAATGTTTGGATTCGGCTGATGCGGCGCGGTGCTTGTCCGATTTCAGGCCGACGGCAGCGAAGTCGTCGGTCCGTTGGGGTCCAGGAAGGCAGCGAATCGCCACGCCTTTTGGAGCGGCCGCGAGCGCAGTCGACCTCAAAGCTTGGCACTAGGTTGGACATGTGAGCGTTGACTATGCATTCGATCTTGGGTCACATACCAGGACCATCACCACGACTTCGGCCGAGGCCCAGATCTGGTTCGACCGGGGACTGAACTGGTCCTATGCATTCTCGCGCGAGGAAGCACACCGCTGTTTCGAGAGGGTTGTTGTACTCGATCCGACCTGTGCGATTGGCTATTGGGCCATGGCCTATTCACTCGGGCCCTATTACAACGGCCCGTGGGAACGTATGCCACCGCTGCAGCGCAAGGTTGTGAACGAACAGGTATATGGCTTCATCGTCAAGGCACAAGAACATGCCGCTGGAGCATCACCGGCCGAGCAGGCGCTTATTAAGGCTTGCGCAGTTCGATGCCCCGAACCGGCGAACGAGAGCCTCGAGGTCTATGCCCAGTGGGACGACGCATACGCCGATGCAATGGTCGTAGTCGCAAATGAATTCGGCGAAGACGATGACGTCGTCGCTCTAGCCATCGATGCGCTCATGTGCCGAACACCATGGCAGCTCTGGGATCTTGAGAACCGTATGCCGGCCGAGGGAGCCTCGACATTGCAGGCGCTTGAGCTTCTCGATATGGCTCTTGCGCGAGCTGTCGACGAAGGGCGGCCGCCGCACCCGGGCCTTCTGCACTTCAAGATACATATTGTCGAAATGTCGCCCACACCCGAGTCGGGCCTTGCCGAGGCTGATGTGTTGCGGTCACTGATTCCCGACGCAGCACACCTGATCCACATGCCGTCACATCTGTATGTCCTCTGTGGGCAGTTCCAGGACTCGTTGGATGCAAACGTCGAAGCCGTCGTTGCGGACGAGAAGTACATGGCTGCCAATCCCGAAGTCGGCATCTACTCGATCTACATGTTGCACAACCTCCACTTCCAGATGTACTCAGCGATGTTTTTAGGCCAATACGAGCCTGCGTTACGTGCGGGGAATCAGATCTGGGAAACCGTCACCCCCGACGTCTTGCGCCATGAGAACGAGTTCCTAGTGAACTACCTCGAAGCGTTCTATGGCATGAAGGTGCACGTCTACATCCGCTTCGGCAAATGGCAAGAGATCATTGACGAACCAATGCCGTCGGAGCCTGACCTGTTCTGCGTAACCACCGCGCTCTGGCATTACGCCAAGGGTGTGGCCTACGCCGCCTCTGGTGAAATCGAGAATGCCGCCAAGCAGCAGAAGCTATTTGCCGCAGCGTTCGACCGGGTGCCCCAAGACCGCAAGGTCTTCAACAATGAGAGCCGCGAGATGCTCAAGGTCGGCGAGGCCATGTTGGCTGGCGAACTTGCGTACCGCAGGGGCAGCTTCGATGCAGCATTCGCCCATCTACGCCGGTGCGTCGGCCTCTATGACCAGCTGAACTACAGCGAACCATGGGTGTGGATGCAGCCGCCTCGCCATGCACTAGGTGCGTTGCTGGTCGAGCAGGGCCATGTGGCAGAAGCCGCAGCTGTCTATCGAGCTGATTTGGGCCTCGATGACACGCTCGTTCGACCGTCGCAGCACCCGGGTAATGTGTGGGCGTTGCATGGCTATCACGAGTGTCTTGAGCTGCTTGGGCGCGACGAAGAAGCCGCTGAGGTCGCCGTCGAACTCGCCGCGGCACTAGAAGTTGCCGACGTGGCTGTGAACTCATCATGTTTCTGTCGTCAAGAAGAATGCTGCAGCGACTAGTTCCTGATCGCTTACAACGAACCTGCGAATGAGCGCTCTCGTGAGGAGTGCACCTTGAAGGCGCTACGTAGCAGGTGTGCCCTTTGTGATGGCCGAGCGGTACCAGCTTCGTTGTGTTTACTGGCGCCCACGGCCGGAATCGAACCGACGGCCTAGGACTTAGGAGATCCCTGACATCCAGTAGCGAGATCGCTGTAAATGTACCAAAGTCGCTGCAGTTGCAACGATTTGAGAGTTTTTTTCCTGACGTATAGAAACGCCCTAATACGTCCATTTACGCGCATTGTGTGGGATATATGTGGGATAGCCAGAGGGTGTCAACCATGTATAGACGATCGAACAGCGTCGCCAGGGTCTCGATACCATGGCTATTTGAACCTAACCGCCCTGCGCTGTCTCACTCTTCTTACGCGCGTATTGGCGCTTCGATTTCCGGCGGCCCTTGCATATTTGGGTACAATACATGGTGCTTTCCACACGCTGATCGTTCGTATCAACTCTCCTCCCATCGACGGGCTGCTGGTGAGTGAACGGCTTATCGCAATTGGCGCAAAATTTGACCTGCCTGTTGGACGTAATGAGCGCGCAAAGCTGGACAACGAGAGCGACCTCGACCGACACGTCACGGCCTGCGGCGCCGTCAATTTGAGGCGGCCCAAACTTCGTAGTTACCGGGAGCGGGTCTTTGCCTGGGGTCGACTCGAATACTTGGATGAATGGCCGTAATTCCGAAAGATACTTTTCAGTGATGTCCACGAAGGCCGCCCACGAGTTTCGTTCGCTCCACATAGAAGTCTTCTGTTTTCGACCTGTTTTGCCCCATGGGTAAGTGTTCCAGGCTGCGAGAACGCCGCCTTCGGTCTGTGAATGCATCCAATGCCGGACGCACACCTGTATTTCAAGCAAGTTGCCTGCGGCGGCCTCGGCGTCGACGACGATGGTCCATCGTCGGTCCGAGATTGGCGCCTTTCGCGGAAAATGCCCGGAATCGGTGCATGTCGCCTTGGTTGGTGCGCCGAACCGTCGCAGAAACTCAGCGACAGCCAGTGTGTCTGAGCAATCCAGATCGAGAAGGTCTTTAAGTACTACCTGATCGTGCGGCAGTGGGGTCTTGGCGCGCCTGTCATCGATTAGTCGAATGGTGGTTTCGTCGGCCTCGCAGCCATCGAAGGTGGTGGTTCGGAGACTGCACGCACCGTAGGGCAACCCGTGAACGGTGGGTAGGTAGGCCGATTCAGGCATACCTTATTCTACCCCCCATATCTGCCCTTTGCAGAGTAGTAACCGTTAAATATGCTTAGAGCGTAAGAACAGCCACGAGAGAGGCCTAGCAACATGGACGACCTGCTAAACATCGACCAAGCAGCAGACAAACTGAATACCAATGTCCGGCATCTTCGGGCGCTCACGTATCGCAAAGAAATGCCGTACGTGAAGATCGGGCACCTTGTCCGCTACGAACGATCGGCCCTCCTCAAATACATCGAGGACCACCGCGTCGCCGCTCAGCCATGAAAGATGGACAGGTCACCCATCAAACGCGATCCAGCCGAACGAGACACATCGATGCCACGCTGGGCCGCCAAAGCAGCCGCCAGCGAAGGCGGTGAGTGATGAGCCTCCTCGACATTAACGAGGCCGCCGCACGCCTCGGGACAACCAAACGTCACATGCGGGCGCTCGTCTTCGATCGCAAGATTGATTACGTCAAGGTCGGGCGACTCGTCCGGTTTGCACCGGCGGCGCTCGATGCGTGGATCGTGGCCAACACAGTCCCGGCGGCGACGCCATGAAAAGCGAAAGCGCCGGACCGAAGCCCGAAGCCATCACCAGCACCCTTGATTCTAGCGAACCAGAACCGAATCGGCCAGAGACGTTGGCCGATTGGGCGCTCAAATATGCAGCCACGGGACTTGAGGTTTTCCCGGTCGACCCGGACACAAA